>OGDN01002846.1_pt1 | contig 20424 bp, 17 predicted proteins | sample 1570271 | NCBI WGS metagenome assembly OGDN01 (sample SAMEA4384481, study PRJEB24528) | human gut metagenome | reverse complement strand
TCCCACAAACCGGGACTCGCAGCTCACGAAAAGCCTTTTTCAGACACGCTCTAGTGTATCGAACAGGAGCAAACAACTGTCTGTTATACGAAAAAATGTTATAATTAATTTTATTATATAAGTATGTACACACAAAAACAAGAAAATTTATAAAAATTTAAGAAAAAAGTAATGGTTTTTGTAATGCTTTCTACTTTCTACAGATGAAATACTTTGGTTGCGATAAAGAAGTAAATCATAATGGAGCTTGCATCGACTATGGTAGTGATCAGCGGAGAGGCCATCAGTGCCGGATCCAGGCCGATTTTTTTTGCGCACATCGGGAGGATGCAGCCGAGTAGTTTTGCGGAAATAACGGTTGCGACCAGGGACAGGGCGATGACGACTGCCATACCTGCCTGTTGATAGGTCAGATAGATCCGAAGTCCGTTGGCGACAGCCAGAACGACACCTACGATCAGGGAAACACGGAATTCTTTCCAGATGACACGGAAAAAGTCATGGAAGGTTACCTGGTTCAGGGCGATTCCGCGAATGATCAGTGTGGAACTCTGAGAACCGCAGTTTCCGCCGGTGTCCATCAGCATGGGGATGAAGGATACAAGAAGCGGGATCGCAGCGAAAGCGTCTTCATAACGGGTGATGATGGTTCCGGTGATAATAGAAGAAAACATCAGCACCAGAAGCCATGGGATTCTGCGTTTTGCGTGTTCCCAGGCGGATACTTCGAAGTAAGTTTTTTCACTGGGAGATACGGCCGCCATCTTGGTGATATCTTCGGTGGCCTCTTCGACCATGACATCCATGGCATCATCGAATGTTACGATACCGACAAGCAGACCATCGGTGTCAAGAACCGGAAGTGCCAGCAGGTCGTATTTGCGAAGCTGGTGAGCCACATCCTCTTTGTCTGTCAGTGTAGAGACAGAGATGATCTCCGTCTCCATGATATCTTCAATCAGCACATTATCATCGGTTGTCATCAGATCTTTTGCTGACACGATACCGAGCAGTTTCCGCTGCTGGATCACATAGCAGGTATAGATGGTTTCTTTGTGAATACCGGTTTTCTTGATATGTGCGAGTGCCTGTCCTACTGTCAGATACGGTTTCAGATCTACGTATTCGGTTGTCATGATACTTCCGGCGCTGTCTTCCGGATAATTTAACAGTTTGTTGATGGTTTCCCGTTCCTTCGGGCCGCTGGCATCGAGGATCCGGGTAACCAGATTGGCGGGAAGTTCTTCTAACAGATCCACGGTATCATCCATGTACAGATCGTTCAGGATTTCCTTCAGTTCTTTTTCTGACAAGGCTTCTACCAGGACAGACTGCAGGGAACTCTCCATGTTGGCAAATACGTCTGCCGCCTTTTCTTTGGGAATCAGACGGAAGGCAAGAGCCAGTTCCTTATCATCAAATTCTCCAAGCAGTGAGGCAATGTCTACTGCGTTCATTACGTCCAGAACATCTTTTACGGATTTGTAGCGGCGTTCCTGGAGCAGTTTTACAAAAATATCTTTGTTCATCATAAACGTACCTCCGATATGTAATTATTGGTATATGATCGTTGCCTTCCGCGTAATAACTGGCATCAGAGTCCATGTCCTCACCACCTTTCATTTTTTGTATTTATGCAAAGAACAAAGAATGTGCCTTGGCACATTCTCGCGCCTGCGGCGGTCACTTGCGACATCTACCTTATACGTCGCAGTGCGTATCCCCGCGGAGCGTTTTTAATTTACAGAAAAGCAATTTTCTGTAAATTAAAAAATTCCTTCAAAGCCTGAGCAATGAAAGAATCTGCAAAATACATCACGAAAAAAATCCTGACCATCGTTCAAGCTTTAGTATCACAGGGCATATATCAATTGCATTAGGTTATGCCTTCACGACATGACCTGCTGACCAGCGCGTTGTGTCTCCACAGCCTTGCGGCAGCAATCTCAGGAAAATCCAAATCCCTGTGGTAACCTCACCTACCGAAATATCTTTATTTGTCGTGATTATCATATAGCAAACAGAAAGTAATGTCAATCGCTTTTTTACAATTGAAAGCACCTGTCAAAGTCGATATAATGATAGCAGCGATGTGCCCGGTACAAAGGGGAAGAAAAGAGTCACTGACCAAACGGGTACAGGGGAAGGAGAAGACAGATGACAGCAGCAGAAAAAATAAAAGAAATGGGAATTGTACCGGTTGTGGTACTGGAAGATGAGAAGGATGCAGGAGCGCTGGCGAAGGCACTCTGCGAAGGAGGGCTTCCTTGTGCGGAGGTGACATTCCGGACAGCGGCAGCGAAGGAATCCATCCGCATCATGCTGAAGGAATATCCGGAGATGTTCGTGGGAGCAGGAACTGTTCTGACAACACGGCAGGTGGATGAAGCAATCGAAGCAGGAGCAAGATTCATTGTGAGTCCGGGTTTTGATCCGGAGATCGTGGATTACTGTATCGAGAAACAGATCCCGGTATTTCCGGGCTGTGTGACGGCATCGGAGCTGGCGCAGGCGGTAAAACGGGGACTGGAAGTTGTCAAATTCTTTCCCGCAGAAACATCCGGGGGACTGGCAGCAATCAAAGCACTGGCGGCTCCGTATGTGGGAATGAAATTTATGCCGACCGGTGGTATTAATCTGAAAAATGTCCGTTCTTATCTGGAAAGCGATGTGATCCTTGCCTGTGGCGGCAGCTGGATGGTGAAAAAAGACCTGATCCAGAGCGGGCAGTTTGATGCGATTCGCCAGATGACAGCGGATGCGGTGGCACTGGTAAAAGAGGTACGGGGCAGTCAGGAGAAATAAGTATGAAGAAAACATTATTATTTGGAGAGCCGATGGCTCTGTTACTGGCAGATACACCTGGTGCGTTGGAGTGCGTGGAGCATTTTACAAGAAGAATGTCCGGGGCGGAGGTCAATGTGGCGATTGGGCTTACCCGGCTTGGCTTTCCGGTGGAATATCTTACCCGGCTTGGGGATGATCCGTTTGGACATTATATCGAACAGGCACTAAAAGACAATGGGATCGGAACGAATCTTCTGACGTATGATACGGTCTATCGAACCGGGATTCAACTGAAAGAATATGTGGAAGACGGACATGATCCGGCGGCACCATATTATCGAAAAGGATCGGCGGCATCGCATCTGTCTATAAGAGAAATCGATGCGCTGGATCTTGGTGAGATCGGGCTGGTGCATGTGACGGGGATCCCGCCGGCGCTTTCAAAAGAAGCGAGAGAGGCGACGTATCGCCTGATGGAGCGGGCGCGTAAGGCGCAGATTCCGGTGACTTTTGATCCGAATCTCCGTCCGGCACTGTGGGAAAATGATGAGATGATGAGAAAGGTTCTGAACGATCTGGCAAATTACGCAGATGTGGTACTGCCGGGAATCGGGGAATGTGAGATCCTTGCGGGTACAACAGATAAGGAAAAAGCGGCTGATTTTTATCATCAGAAAGGTGCGGCTCTTGTTGTAATCAAAGATGGAAAAAATGGTGCTTATGTATCCGAAAAGAAAGAAAACGGGGAGATCACCCGGGATATGATCCCGGGGTATCCGGTAAAGAAAGTGGTGGATACCGTAGGCGCGGGAGACGGATTTGCCGTCGGTGTACTGAGCGGACTGCTGAAAGGTCTTCCGGTGAGCGAATGTGCGAAACGGGGCAATGCGATCGGCTCGATCCAGGTACAGCACCGTGGCGACAACGAAGGGCTGCCGACAGAAGAAATCCTGCAAACATATATGCTAGGAAATATACAGAAATAAAGAAAACAGGAAACGAAAAAAATGAATACATTTTGGATTTTAATGGAACAGATCGAGCTGTTTATCGTCTATCTTGTCATCGGTATGATACTGGTGCGGACCGGTGTGCTGAGTGATAAGGGACTCGACTGGATCGCCCGAGTCGTGATGAAACTTTCGCTGCCGACGATGATCTTTGTTAATGTGATCAGCCAGGTAGACCGGACGGCACTGGTACAATCGCTGTCCATCATCGGACTGGCGGTGACAGCCTCGATTCTCTTATTTGGACTGGGCGTTGCGTTGACAAAACTGTTTCATGTAGAAGGTGACCGGTCGCAGATCTACCGGGCGATGACGATGTTTGGCAATGTGGGATTTATGGGAATCCCGATCATTACCAGCATTTTCCCGGAACGGGGCATGCTGTATGTATCCGTATTTACCATCGTGGATCAGCTGGCGATGTGGACGGTAGGAGTGAAACTGACCTCCCCGAGTGGAAAAGGAAAGTTTGATCCGAAAAAGCTGATCAATCCGGCGACAGTTGCCATCGCGCTGGCAGTCCTTTTCGTACTGACCGGGCTGAAACTTCCGGGTGTCTTCCAGACGGGATTCCAGAATATCGGAGCGACGGCGACACCGCTTGCGATGATCTATCTTGGCGGAGTGTTTGCCTGTATGGATATCCGAAAATATGTAAAACAGATCGAATTATATGGAATTATCATCTGTAAAATGCTGATTTTTCCGGTACTGTTTTACCTTGTCCTGGGCTTCATCCCGGTATCGGAAGAAATCCGTATGACCATGTCCCTGATCACCGCGATGCCGACCATGTCCTCCGTAGTCATGCTCGCTAATTCCTCCGGTTCCGACGGAGAATATTCGCTGGGAGGGGTGATGCTGACCACCCTTTGCGGGATCGTGACACTGCCGGTTGTGTGCAGAGTGCTTTTGTGGATTGCAGGAAGCTGAGAGATGCACCACTGTCTGTCGGGAATATCCGGACAGGCAGTGGCGCATGCTATCTATAGGCAGAACCTATGGTAAGATATACGAAACAAGTATTTGCCATATCTGACAAAATGGAATACAATAATTCTATATAAGCTTGTCAGAATAACGAAATATATGGCAGCAGAATGGGAGAAGAGAATTATGGGAGATGGAAAAAAAATGAAAGAGATTCATCAGGAGTTTCTGACCGGCGAGCGTGCGCTGTTTCAGGGGAAGGATCTGAAAATTTATGATACTATTTTTGACGACGGAGAGTCTCCGTTAAAAGAGAGCAGAAATATTGAATTATACGGAAGCATGTTCAAATGGAAATATCCGCTGTGGTATGCGAAAGATATCAAGGCGGTGGATTGTACCTGGTTTGAGATGGCACGCGCGGGTGTGTGGTATACAGACCGGATCGAAGTGACTAACGCAGTGATCGAAGCACCGAAGAATTTCCGCCGGTGTAACGGACTGAAACTGACCAATGTAACTTTCCCGAATGCGGCAGAGACGCTGTGGAGCTGTCAGAATGTGGAACTGGATCATGTGGATGCAAAGGGCGATTATTTCGGTATGAACTGCCAGGATCTGGTGCTGAAAAACTTCCGGCTGGTGGGAAATTATTCCTTTGACGGTGTAAAAAATATGGAAGTACACAACGCAACGATGCTGTCCAAGGATGCATTCTGGAACAGTGAAAATGTAACGGTGTACGATTCCTTTATCTCCGGAGAATATCTGGGATGGAATGCGAAGAATCTGACACTGGTAAACTGTACGATCGAGAGTCTGCAGGGCATGTGTTATATTGACAATCTGGTGATGAAAAACTGTAAGCTGATCAATACGACACTGGCATTTGAATACTCTTCTGTAGATGCCAAGATCCACGGAACCATCGACAGCGTGCTGAATCCGTCGAGCGGTGTGATCCGTGCGGATGAGATCAAAGAACTGACGGTGGAAAAAGATAAGGTAGATCCGTCAAAGACGAAGATTTTTGTACAGGGAAAAGAAGTCGAGGCATAGGACAGACTGCAAAAAACAGAGAGGAAGATACAGCATGAGCAACTATGATTTTGATCAGATCACAGACCGGAGAAATACCGGATCTCTGAAATGGGATGTGGCAGAAGGTGAACTGCCGATGTGGGTGGCAGATATGGATTTTCAGACGGCCCCGGCTGTACGGGAGGCGATTGAAAAGCGGGCCGCACACGGTGTGTTCGGCTACACGGATGTGGAAGAAGACTGGTATCAGGCCTACATGGACTGGTGGGAGAGACGCCATCAGTTTTCCATCAAAAAAGAATGGCTGACCTTCTGTACCGGTGTTGTACCGGCGATCTCAAGTACGGTCCGCAAGCTGACCACACCGGGAGAAAATGTGCTGATCCAGACACCGGTGTATAATATTTTCTTTAATTCCATCGTCAACAACGGAAGAAATGTTGTGGAATGCCCGCTGGCATATGACGGGGAACAGTATGAGATGGATTTTGAGGCGCTGGAGGAAAAATTATCGGATCCGCAGACTTCACTGATGATCCTGTGTAACCCGCACAACCCGGTGGGAAGAATCTGGGAGCGGGAGACACTGGCACGGGTGGGAGAACTGTGCGAAAAATATCATGTAACTGTTCTGTCGGACGAGATCCACTGTGATATCACCCGACCTGGCACCGGATACCTTCCGTTTGCGGCGGCTTCCGAGACGTGTAAAAATATCAGTGTGACCTGTATCGCACCGACGAAGGCATTTAACATTGCAGGCATCCAGACAGCAGCCGTGATGATCCCGAACGAGGCACTGCACCATAAAGTGTGGCGTGCACTGAATACGGATGAGGTGGCAGAACCGAATGTATTTGCCATCGGTGCGGCGATCGCGGCATTTACCAAGGGGGAAGACTGGCTGGAAGAACTCCGTGCATATCTTTTCGAAAACCGTGCATACATGACCGACTATATCCGAAAAGAGATTCCGCAGTTGAAAGTGACAGAGGCAGATGCGACCTACCTTCTGTGGTTGGACTGCAGTGCGCTCGGATGCAGCGCGAAAGAACTTGCCGATGCGATTCGCAAAACGACAGGTCTTTATGTGTCGGAAGGCGCGCAGTACGGAAAAACTGGCGAACAGTTTTTACGCATCAACCTGGCATGCCAGAGAAGCCGGATCGCGGATGGCTGTGAACGGCTGAAACGGGGCGTGGAAGCATATCGGAATCAGAAATAACAATACAGCAGATGGCTGTGAGAAATGAGAAAACTATGGAGAAAAAACGAATACCGGTGCGTCCGCATCACGGGATGTGTCTGGCGTATTTTATAGGAAAAGGATACAGCGAAGGATTCTCCGCGCATATGGAGAAAATGTTACACATTCTGGAACAGGATGTTCCGATCCGGCTGGTGGTTTCGCTGGACGAGATCTGCAGTGCGTGCCCGAATCATCAGTTCCTTACCGATGAGGAAAATCCCGGAGAAAAAAAGGAAATCTGTGAAGCGCAGGAAAAAGTGTTCCGGTATGATCATGGCGTGCTGGAGGCCTGCGGGCTGACAGAAGGAGAAGAACTGAACTTTCTGGAATTTGCGCAGAAAGTCCAGAAAAAGGTAATCGATACAGGATTGCGGGAGAAGATCTGCGGGGACTGTGAGTGGAATGAAATCTGCAGTGAGAAAAGCAGTCGATGGGAAAATAAAAATATTTTACGTTGATTTTTCTAAAAGATATCTGAAATTTCATATTGATTTCATAAAATGATGAAACACCTGTAAAAGGGTGATTCATCATTTTTTTAAAAATCTGTTTCATCGCACCTGATGTGCGATGAAACAGATTTCGGAAGATTTTGCAGGAGGGATAAACAGGCATGAAAAATTATGTAATTGATACGAATGTACTGATTCAAGCACCAAATGCTCTGTGGGCTTTTCAGGAAAATCGGATTGTAATTCCGCTGGTGGTTGTGGAAGAACTGGATCATTTGAAAAAAGCAGAAGGAGAAAAAGGAGCCAATGCCAGAAAAGTCATTCGCTGTCTGGAACAGCTGAGACATCAGGGAGATCTTCTGAAAGGGGTCAGAATCGGACAGGAAGGAATTCTTCGGATCGAAAAAAACTTTGTATATGTGGAACTGCCGGAGGAACTTCCGGATGACAGAGCAGACAATCGTATTCTTCAGGTGTGTGTTGGGATGCGTGAGAAAGAAAAAGATCCGGTGATCCTGGTAACCAAAGATCTGCTGTTGCGGTTGAAAGCACAACTTCTTGGAATCCAGGCAGAAGATTTTGAGGCGGAGCAGGTAGAAGAACAGAAACTTCAATATACCGGAAGGGATGAAGTATTTGTACCGGAAGAGTATTTCAAAGATTTTAAGAAAAAGGGAATACCTGTCGCGGTTGTGTATAAAGCAGATGAGCAGGGAGAAAAGGTTTATCCGGAACTTACAGAGAATCAGTTTCTGATTCTGAGAAGTGATCAGTCGGAGAAAAAAAGCCAGTTGGGAAGAGTAGAGGGAGAGATGATCCGTAAACTGGCCTATCGAAAAGCCGAGCCATATGGCATCCATCCGAGAAATGCAGGGCAGTATTTTTTCCAGGAAGCACTGATGCAGCCGGCGGAGAAAGCACCGCTTGTGATCGTAAAAGGGATGGCGGGAACCAGTAAAACTTTTTATTCGCTGGCCGTTGGACTGGAGAAAGTTCTGAATCATCCGTCAGGAGAGTATCGCCGGATTCTGATCTGCCGTCCAAATGCCCAGTTTGACGATGATATTGGCTTCCTTCCAGGTGACGAACAGGAAAAAATTTCTCCGCTGATGCGGCCGATCATGGATAATCTGGAACAGCTGATCGATTCCAATGAAGAGGAACGCTATAAAGATGAAAATGAATTAAAAGGGAAGATAGAAGAGATTTTTGGGCGGGAGCTGATCCAGGCCGAAGCTTTGAACTTTATCCGTGGCCGTTCCCTGATTCAAACGTATCTGATTATCGACGAAGCACAGAATACTACCCCAAATCAGATCAAAGGAATCATCACCCGTGCGGGGAAAAATACAAAGATTATTCTGCTGGGAGATCCCAATCAGATTGACCGGCCATTCCTGGATGAGCGCACCAACGGACTTTCTTATGCAGCAGAGCATATGAAAGGAAGTTCGTTATGCTGGCAGATCACCATGAGTCCGGAGGAATGTGAGCGGTCAGAACTGGCCATGGACGCAATTCAACGGCTGGAAAAGAGAACAGAAAAGAAGGAATACAGATGAAACCGGGATATGAACAGATAAGAAATGATCGGGAGATCAACCTTTTAATTGAACAGGGAAACCGTAACCTGAAAGTACTGGGATATACCGAACATTCCAGAAAACATGCGGTGAAAGTGGCGGAGACGGCAGGAAGGATCCTGAAGGAACTGGGGTATCGGAGACGACAGGTGGAGATGGCAAAAATTGCAGGCTATATGCATGATATCGGAAATACCGTGAATCGCTATGATCATGCACACAGCAGTGCTGTGCTTGCATATGGAATCTTAAAAGAACGGGAAATGAAGCTGGAAGATATTCTGACGATTACTTCGGCTATTGGACAACACGATGAAGAAACCGGTACGGCGGTAGATGCGGTTTCTGCGGCACTGATCCTGGCAGATAAAACAGATGTGCGCAGAAATCGGGTACAGAATCCGGTACCGGCAAATTTTGATATCCATGACCGGGTAAATTATGCGGCACTTTCTTCAAACCTTGAGATTGATCCTGAGAAGAAAGTCATTCACATGAGACTGGAGTTGGACGATTCCATCTGCAGTGTGATGGATTATTTTGAAATTTTTTTTAAAACGGATGTTGATGTGCAGACGTGCAGCGGAAATGCTGGGCTGCAGATTTAAACTTACCGCGAACGGAAGTAAAATATGTTAGAGCGTGTTTGAAAAAGGCTTTTCATGAGGAAAATCCCCTCCTTTTTTTAAGGATAAATTGACAAAAAGTTGTGGAAAATTTATACTGAAGTCAGAGAATTACAAATATTCGCAACAGAAAGGAGGAGAAAAAAATGAAGGTGAAAATCGCCCAGATTCAGGCGCATGTTTACGAAGAAAAAGAGAAAAATATGGAAGAACTGGAGCGGAATCTGGAACGTATAAAGGATGAAAACATTGATCTGGTAACCCTTGGCGAGATGTTCAACTGCCCGTATCAGACACCCTGTTTTCCGGTCTATGGGGAAATGGAACGGGGAGAAACCTGGCAAAAGTTAAGTGCACTTGCGAAAAAGTATCAGATTTACCTTTCTGCCGGAAGTGTACCGGAAAAAGATGAGGAAGGGCATGTATACAATACCGCTTATGTCTTGGACCCACAGGGCAATCAGATTGCGAAACACCGAAAAGTGCATCTGTTTGATATCGCCGTGAAGGGTGGACAGTGTTATCAGGAGTCAGCCACACTGACTGCCGGAGATCAGATTACCGTTTTTGATACGGAGTTTGGGAAAATGGGAATCTGTATCTGCTTTGACTGCAGATTTCCGGAGATCGTACGGCTGATGACATTGCGGGGCGCCAGAATGATCCTGGTACCGGCAGCCTTTAACATGACAACCGGACCGGCACACTGGGAGTTAATGTTCAGGGGAAGAGCGGTGGACAATCAGTGCTATATGATCGGAACTTCCGATGCAAGAGACGAGCAGGCAGGATATGTTTCCTGGGGCCATTCTTTGGTCGTGTCACCCTGGGGGGATGTGGTGGCACAGATGGATGAGAAACCGGGCATTCAGATCACAGAAATAGATCTGGATCGTGTGGAAGCGATCCGCGAACAACTGCCATTATTGTCCGCACGAAGAACGGATCTGTATGAACTGAAAGAAAAATAACGTGCAACAAAATGAGTTTTTAACATGAATTTTACAGAGTGTAAATATAGAATTAAAGAAAATTTGATATTGTACTTTTGTAAATGTGGCAATTGGATAAAAGGTAGAAGAAAGTAAAGGGATAAGCAATGAACGAGACAATTTATATGAACCGGGAACTATCCTGGCTGAAATTTAATGAACGTGTACTGGAAGAAGCGGAGAACCCGAAGGTGCCGCTGTGTGAGCGTCTGACATTTGCATCGATCTATCAGAGCAATCTGGATGAATTCTTTATGGTGCGTGTAGGTTCGCTGATCGATCAGATGCTGGTGGCAAAAGATTCCAGAGATAATAAAACACATATGACGCCGAAAGAACAGATTCAGGCGATTCTTCCACAGGTGGAGATCCTGAACAGGAGAAAAGATGAAGTGTATGGAAAACTCATGGAAAAAATTGAGGAATACGGCGTTCGTCTGGTGGATTTCAGCAAGATCACGGAAGAAGAAAATAAATTTCTGGAAGCATATTTTGATATGGAGATTTCCGGTCTGATTTCACCGACCATTGTGGGAAAACGGCAGCCATTCCCATTCCTGAAAAATAAAGAAATCTATGCGGTGGTCGTCCTGACCACCAAGAGTGGAAAAGAACGCCTGGGGATTATCCCATGTGGAAGCGGTGTATTTGAACGGCTGATCCGCCTGCCGGGAGGCAATACGTATATGCTGTCGGAAGAACTGATCCTCCACTATATTCCAAAAGTATTCAAGGGGTATCAGATAAAAGAAAAATCCCTGCTTCGGGTAACCAGAAATGCGGATATTGACGCCGATGCGTTGTACGATGAAGATCTGGATTACCGGGAATTTATGGCAGATCTGATCAAAAAAAGAAAGAAACTTGCACCGGTGCGGATCGAACTTTCCAGGAAACTCAGTGAGGGCAGTGTGAAACTGATCTGTGAACATCTGGCAACAAAATCACAATATGTATTCCGCAGTCAGGCACCGCTGGATCTGTCTTTTGTTTTCCAGATCGAGGATGCGCTTCGTAAGATTCCGGAATTATTCTATGAAAGAAGAACACCAAGAAAATCCCCGGCCTTTACCGGAGATCGTCCGATTCTGGATCAGATTAAAGAAAAGGACAAACTTCTTTCCTATCCGTATGAAAGTATCAATCCGTTTCTGAATATGCTCCACGAAGCAGCCAACGATAAAGATGTGATTTCTATCAAGATGACGCTGTATCGTGTGGCTAAACAGAGTAAGGTGGTAGAAGCACTGATCGAAGCTGCAGAAAATGGAAAAGAAGTGCTGGTACTGGTGGAACTGAAAGCACGTTTTGATGAAGAAAACAATATCGGATGGTCCCGTTTGCTGGAGGATGCAGGGTGTCGTGTCATCTACGGACTGGATGGGTATAAAGTTCATTCAAAACTCTGCCTGATCACGAAGAAAACAGATGAACAGGTTGAATATTATACCCAGATCGGTACCGGTAACTATAACGAAAAGACTTCACGGCTTTATACGGACCTGTCGCTGATGACTTATAATGTAGATATCGGACTGGAAGCAGCCAATGTATTTCAGGCTCTTGCCATGGGAGAGACGATCAAACATGTGGATCATCTGCTGGTGGCTCCGAAATGCCTGCAGAATAAGATTCTGGATATGATTGATGAAGAGATTGCACATGCCAGAGCAGGAGAACCGGCTTACATTGGACTGAAGATGAATTCTCTTACGGATAAGAAAATCATGGAGAAACTGGTGGAAGCTTCCTGTGCCGGTGTAAGGATCGATATGGTGATCCGTGGAATCTGCTGTCTGATTCCACAGGTTCCCGGCAAGACGGAAAATATTCATGTGCGAAGTATCGTCGGCCGTTTTCTGGAACATTCCAGAATCTATATTTTCGGAAGTGAAGGAAGAGAAAAAATCTATATTGCGTCCGCAGACTTTATGACCAGAAACACTCTGCGCCGTGTGGAAGTGGCTGCTCCGGTTTATGACGAAGAAATCAAAGCACGCCTTCTGCGGATGTTCCATATCATGTTACAGGATAACCAGCAGGCGCGTCAGGAAGACGGAGAAGGGATCTACCGGATTCTGCCGACCGATGAAGAACCGCTGGATTCTCAGGAGTATTTCTATGCCGAGGCATATGAGATTGCAGAAAATCTCTGAAGAGTGCCCCTTCGGTATGTCCCGTTTGTCAGAATCGGACACAGACATACCGTAAGGAAGCGGCACGGCTGGAAAAAACACAGAAAAAGAAAAAAGTAAATGAGAAAAAATCCCGTTTAAGCCTATTGAAAATCCCAGGAAGTTGCGCTACACTTATCGTAGTTAGTAAAAGCTAACCATCATGTGAATAAGTCGTGGGAAGATCCTTTCTGCTCCTGCGGAATGGGAGCGAGGATCGTCCATGGGAAAGGGTCAGGGATAAGATGAAACATTTGACAATTGAAAAAGTAATCGGACGTGAAATTATTGACTCCAGAGGCAATCCTACTGTAGAAGCAGAGGTTTATCTTTCGGACGGTACCATGGGAAGAGGAACCGCACCCAGCGGCGCATCTACCGGAGAATTTGAAGCACTGGAGCTGAGAGACGGAGATAAAGAAAAATTCGGAGGCAAAGGTGTATCCAAAGCGGTTGCCAATGTAAATACAGTAATCAATGAAACATTAAAAGGCGTCAATGCGCTGGATATCTATGCGATAGATGCAGCTATGATCAAAGCAGACGGAACCCAAGACAAATCCAATCTGGGCGCAAACGCTATTCTGGCAGTATCGATCGCAGGTGCCAGAGCAGCAGCAAACGCACTGGATCTGCCGCTGTATCGTTTCCTGGGCGGTGTGAACGGCAATCGTCTGCCACTGCCGATGATGAACATCTTAAACGGTGGTGCGCATGCAGCCAACACTGTAGATGTACAGGAATTCATGATCATGCCTGCAGGCGCAGCAAGCTTCAAAGAAGGTCTGCGTTGGTGTACGGAAGTCTTCCATGCACTGGCAGCACTGTTAAAAGAGAAAGGTCTGGCTACTTCCGTAGGTGACGAAGGGGGATTCGCACCGGATCTTGGCAGCGATGAAGAAGCCATCGAGTGTATACTGGAAGCTGTGAAGAGAGCCGGCTATGAACCGGGCAAAGACTTTGTACTGGCTATGGATGCTGCATCCAGCGAGTGGAAAGGCAGCAAGAAGGGCGAATACGTTCTGCCAAAATGCGGAAAGAAATTTACATCCGAAGAACTGGTAGCACACTGGAAAGAACTGTGCAGCAAATACCCGATCTACTCCATCGAAGACGGTCTGGATGAGGAAGACTGGGAAGGATGGCAGATGATGACAAAAGAACTTGGCGGTACGGTACAGCTGGTCGGCGATGACCTGTTTGTAACCAACACCGAACGTCTGGCAAAAGGAATCAGCCTTGGCTGTGCAAACTCCATTCTGATCAAGCTGAACCAGATCGGTTCCGTATCCGAGACGCTGGAAGCCATCAAGATGGCACACAAAGCAGGATACACCGCCATTTCCTCGCACCGTTCCGGTGAAACGGAAGATACCACCATCGCCGATCTTGCAGTAGCACTGAATACCTGCCAGATCAAGACCGGTGCACCGAGTCGAAGCGAACGTGTGGCAAAATACAATCAGTTGTTAAGAATCGAGGAAGAACTGGGCGAAGCAGCAGTATTTCCGGGAAAAGAAGCATTTAACATCAAAAGATAAAGGCAGAAAAAATGTTGTCTGATCATTAGAGGTGGGTGCGTCGATTTTTGTAAAAATCGATGCACCCTTTTTATGTCAAAAAGGCTTTTCTGTAAATGAAAAATGTTTTATGTGGGTATGTCCGAGCATTTTTTTGTTCTAATGAACGATGGAAGCGATTGTAAAGAAAAAAAGAAACTGCTACAATAAAGCAGTACGTTGAGAAAAAGAAAGAAGAGAAACCAGGAGGCAGCATGTGAGAAAAAAACAAAAGATACTCAGGAAATTGTTTCTGTCCACACTGTATCTGAGTGCCTTTACCTTTGGCGGCGGGTATGTGATCGTTACGCTGATGAAAGATAAATTTGTGGACAAATATCACTGGATTGAAGAAAATGAGATGCTGGATCTGATTGCCATTGCACAGTCGGCACCGGGAGCAATCGCGGTAAACGGGGCAATCGTGGTCGGCTATAAACTGGCGGGGATCGTAGGGGTGCTGACCGCAATCCTGGGAACGGTACTGCCGCCGTTTCTCATCATCTCTGTGATCTCGGTTTTTTATCAGATGTTTTGCGATAATTTTATCATCAGTCAGCTTCTGGACAGGATGCAGGCGGGTGTGGGAGCGGTGATTGCTTCCGTGGTATGGGATATGGCAGCGGGGATCACGAAGAAAAAAGAGTGGACATCGATTGTGATCATGGCAGCCGCTTTTATCGCTTCTTATGTGATGGAAATTCCGGTGGTGTATATCGTGCTGATCTGTATCGTGATGGGAGTGATCCGCACGGTACTGGCAGGAAGGGGGAAACGGGAGAAATGATTTATCTTCAGCTATTTTTCAGTTTCCTTCAGATCGGCATGTTCAGCTTCGGAGGCGGTTATGCCGCGATGCCGTTAATTCGGGAACAGGTGGTGAGTCGTCACGGATGGCTGGACATGGGAGAATTTACCAATCTGATCACCATTTCCCAGATGACGCCGGGGCCGATCGCGGTCAACTCTGCAACCTTTGTCGGAACCAAGATCGCCGGAATCCCGGGAGCAGTGGTTTCCACGCTCGGATGCATCCTGCCCTCGTGTATTCTGGTAACGCTCCTTGCCTGGCTGTATCTGAAATATCAGAAAATGGATCTGTTGCAGGAAGTACTGAAGTCTCTGCGACCGGCTGTCGTGGCAATGATCGCGTCTGCGGGCGTATCGATTCTGGTATCTGCCTTCTGGAACGGGGCGGACATCATCGCACTGGCGGACACCCGCTGGGTGATGGTGGGAATCTTTGTGATCTGCCTGATCCTTCTTCGAAAAACAAAATGGAACCCGGTACTTGTGATGGCGTTGGCTGGGGTAATGAAGTTGTTGGCGGCGATTGCGGGGATTGGATAAAAGCAGGTGGCGAATCGGGGGAGTCTGGGGTATAATGAGAAAACAGAAAAAAAGAACAGAAAACAGGTGACAGATATGAAAATAAAAATCACAGAACCATATTTATGGCTTCCCGTAGATGCAAAAGAAGAAAAAGTCCTTCTGCACCTCTACTCTGAGGGGGAAAAAATCGATGAAATCGCGATCCGTCTTGGCGTTACAGACTGCGATTATTATGCATACAAAGACGTATCAGCGTATAAAAATAAAGAACTGGAGATTATCCGGTATGATGAGGGAAATCTGGATCGGATCTTTCAGTACCCGGAGAAACCGCAGACGGTCTATCCGTTCCGACCTAAGCTGCATTACCATATGGCAGCAGGCTGGTGCAACGATCCGTGTGGGCTGGTCTATGCGGATGGTATCTACCATCTGTACCATCAGTGCAACCCTTACGGGCCGGAATGGGAAAACATGCACTGGGGACATGCAGTCAGCAACGATCTGATCCACTGGGAGAGAAAAGGGCTGGCGCTTTGCCCGGATGAGAACGGAACCGCATATACCGGAAGTGCGATCGTGGACAAGAAGAATCTGCTGGGACACGGCAAAGATGCCCTGCTCTTTTATCACACTGCGGCAGGTGGAAAAAACGAGTGGTCCCGGACTACAGGAAAACAGTTCAACTTTACCCAACGGTTATACTATTCGACAGACGATGGAGAAACACTGGTGCGGGATGATCGTTTTCTGATGGAACAGATCGCCCCGCTAAACAGAGATCCGAGAGTCTTCTATCATGAGGAAAGCAATGGTTATATTATGCTGCTGTATCTGGATAAAAGTGACTACGCCATTTTCCGTTCCGAAGATCTGCTCAACTGGCGGGAAATCCAGCGGCTGTCCTTCCCGGGCATGTGGGAGTGCCCGGAACTTTTTGAACTTCCGGTGGAAGGAAATGAGAACGAGAAAAAATGGATTTTCTGGTCGGTGGAAGGATATTATGTAGTCGGAACTTTCGACGGATATACGTTCACGACCGAATCGCCTCTGCAGCAGGGATACGCGACATCCACATTTCACGCGGCACAACTGTTCTCGAATGTGGAAAACCGGGTGATTCATATCTCCTGGGTGTGGATAAAGAACGGAAGAGGAAATTACCGCGGCATGATGTCGGTTCCGTGCGAACTCAGCCTGCGGAAAAACAACGGCCGTTATCAGGTCGCATTCCGAAGTGTGCGGGAACTGTCAGAACTTTCGGGGAAAATCACGGTACTTCCCCGGGGAACGATAACAGCGAAGCTTCCGTTTGAGAAAAAAGCCACCCAGGTCAATCTGACCTGGGCTCATCCACAGCACGGAAAAACCACCCTGGAAGTCCAGAACCTTCAGATGGTGATGGATTTCACAAAGAAAACGCTGGATATCCACAACCAGGGAACGGGAGAACGGTTAGCCTGTGTCACATTGGAAGATACTGAAACCTGCGAACTGCATCTGCTGATTGATCAGGAAGTCATCGAATTCTTCACCAACCGGGGAAGCTCCTACGGAGCCGTCGAGACAGAGGAAAATGTCCTGGGTGGAAACCTCCTGGTCAAATCCGAGATTCCGGTGGATGAGATCACATATCACCGATTCGAAGTGTAAAAGGATTTCTTTTTCAGAAAAATTACGGTATACTGAAACACAGAAAACATAAAGGAGAATATTTATGGAATTTTGGATAGGTATTATTTTTGATACGATCTGCCTTGCCATTGCCCTTTTCATGGCAATCAATCCGAAAGGATTTGCAAGAGGCATGAAGTATCAGTCGGTACGACAGACAAAAATCTTCCGGATCGTGGGAATCATCGCGGTGATCATTCTGATCATATCCCTGACAAGCCGGGTTCTGACACTGGTATAAGAAGATGAAGAGAGTAATTGTATATTTAAAAAGAGAAACCGTGCTTTGTATCGCGGTTTTTCTTGCTGTTATTTCTATGTTTTTTGTCAGACCGGATCGAGTTTATGCAGGATATATTGACACCAGAGTACTGGCTTTATTGTTTTGTCTGATGACGATCATGGAGGGATTTAAGAAGACGGGCTTATTTGAACAGATGGCGAATACACTGCTGAAAAAGGTACACACTTTCCGGCAGTTGATGCTGGTTCTGGTGGGACTTTGTTTTTTCTGCTCCATGTGGATTACCAATGATGTGGCACTTCTGACTTTTGTGCCCTTTACGATTCTGGTATTACGTATGGCAAAACTGGATCAGCGGATGATTCCGGTGATTACCATGGAGACGATAGCTGCCAATCTTGGAAGTATGGCAACTCCGGTGGGTAATCCGCAGAATCTGTATTTGTATTCCGTCTCCGGAATGTCTGCTCTGTCTTTTGTAAAGGTCATGGGACCTTTGTCGCTGGTATCTTTGCTTCTTCTGATCGGGGGCTGTCTGTTACAGAAGAATGAAAGTATGCAGATAGAACAGATCAGGAGAAAAACCAAAAAGAACAAAACAGCTGAAAATCTGATTTTGCTCTTCCTTTTTTGCGTAAGTCTGGCAACGGTTTTACGTGTGCTGTCCTGGCCAGTGCTTCTGGGAATTACACTTCTGATTTGTCTGTTCCTTTTCGGAAGTGGAAAAGAAGAATTTTTACCGCTGAGAGTAGATTATAGTCTGCTTCTTACTTTTGTTGCATTTTTTGTATTTATCGGAAATATGGGGAGGATTCCAATCGTAAAAGAACTCCTGATAAAAGTACTGGAAGGACATGAACTTATTCTTGGTTTTGCTGCCAGCCAGGTCATCAGCAATGTTCCGGCGGCTATTTTACTTTCCGGTTTTACTACAGACTATCCTATGCTTCTCCGGGGAGTGAATATTGGAGGTCTGGGAACCCTGATCGCTTCCCTGGCAAGTCTGATCTCTTATAAATTTTATGTACAGGAAAGTGAAAAGAATGAAACAGCTGGTACAAAAGGGCAATATTTTCGGTATTTTACGGTATGGAATATAGTCTTTGCAATTGTGCTGTTGGCAGTGACCGTTGTAGTATAATGTATAAGGAAAGTATGATTGAAGAATATAGAGAAATAAAAGGCGCAGAATCGCATTTTCCACCTCTATTTGTGAAAAGAAGAAATACAAAGGAGAACCGTCATCGAAACATATTATTATAACCACATGAACAAAACGCAGCAGTCTGCCTACCATAATATCCTTCAGGGATTTCAGAACATGGCAGATGAGATCTTACTTCCACGTCTGGAGCCGGAAGAACTCTACAATGTGTTTTTTCAGCTCCGTCTGGATCACCCAGAGATCTTCTGGGCGACGGGATTTCGCTACAAATATTATCAGGATTCCCCGAATCTGATCTTTGTGCCGGAATATCTGTTTGAGAAAAATAAAGTAAAAGAACACCAGCGCGCCATGCAGGCGAGAGTAGAAAAGCTGGTGCGTCCGGTAAAGGATAAGTCCGATTGGGAAAAAGAAAAATTTGTCCACGACTTTATATGCGAGAATGTCCGGTATGATAAATTAAAGAAAGCCTATTCCCATGAGATCATTGGACCGCTGGGACAGGGTGTGGGTGTCTGCGAGGGGATTGCCAAGGCAGTAAAAGTTTTGTGCGATGCACTGGGGCTCTGGTGTATGATCGTTATCTGCGGCAACAACCCGGAAAAAGGGATCAAATACCGCCACACCTGGAATATCGTAAAACTGGGTGGCAAATATTATCACATGGATGTCACCTTTGACAATTCCCTGAGTCACAATGGCATCCGTTACGACTACTTCAATCTGGATGACAAAAATATCTTCCGGGATCACGAACCGCTGATCGCACCGGCTCCACACTGTACGGATGGGGATCACTTCTATTATAGGGAAAAGAAACTGTCCTTCACGAAGCAGGAGGATGTGTATAAGCGAGCATTACAGACTGCAAAAAAAGGTCGAGTGTTTACTTTTCACTGGCGTGGAGGATATCTCACCCGGGAGATCCTCGGAGAACTTCTGGAACTGATCCGGAAAGCCGGAAAAGAAAAACAGAAAAGTGCCCGTATCAGCCTGAACTGGCCACAGGCGGTCCTGTGCTTCGATTATGTGGAAGATCAGGGACAGCCGGAAACGGAAGTGACACTGGAAGAGGCGAATGAAGGGGAAATGGAATAAAAGACATGAAAAATCTGATATTTTGGTTATTCGCAAAAAATAAAAAAACATGAAAATAACTGTTGACAAACCATGTATACAATGGTATCCTATCAGAGTTGCGTCTGAGAGATCTCGCAGAGATCACAAAGCTGTCAAAAAGAAATGAAAAAAGTTCTTGACAACAGCCGGTTGGATGTGATAAGATATCAAAGTTGCTGCAAGAGAGAAACAAAAACAACTTCAAAAAAGTTGAAAAAAGTTCTTGACAGGCAGGAAACGACATGATATAATAGCAAAGCTGTTTGAGACAAACGGCAATGCAAAACCGATCTTTGATAACTGAACAGTGAAACACATTCCTCGAAAGTTCTTTTTAAAATCATAAAAACGAACGATCGAAAGATCCTTAAAAAACAGTAAAAGGGATAAATTAGCCAAGAGTTGATTTTGACCTGGAGCAAACATTTATTTAGAGAGTTTGATCCTGGCTCAGGATGAACGCTGGCGGCGTGCTTAACACATGCAA
>OGDN01002838.1_pt1 | contig 20464 bp, 20 predicted proteins | sample 1570271 | NCBI WGS metagenome assembly OGDN01 (sample SAMEA4384481, study PRJEB24528) | human gut metagenome | reverse complement strand
CCGGAACAAATGAACTGAAAGTCGTTGCAGACAACGCAGATGTCCCGAACAGCCGATGGTACTCCGGATCCGGTATCTACCGCGAAGTGCACCTTTACCGTTCCGAAAGTTCTTATATTCGCCCAGAAGGGTTGAAAGTGCAGATTGTTGATCTTAATACAATCCACATTTTTGCTGATGCGGTTATGCAGCCTAATGAAAAAATTGTACTGGAAATTTTCAGTGACAGTGGCAAAATTGCATCTGCCGAAGGCACAGATGTCACAATTACCATCCCAGATGCACACCTCTGGTCTTCCGAAGATCCTTATTTATATACCTGTCAGGCTACTCTTCTGCAAGGCGGAACTGTCATTGATACTGCAAAAAGCTCTTTCGGAATCCGTACCCTTTCCTGGGGAAAAGATGGATTCCTTGTAAACAACAATCCCGTCCTTTTCCGGGGTGCCTGCATCCATCATGATAATGGAGTACTCGGCGCCTGTGGCTTCCATGATGCCGAATTTCGGCGAGTACGCATTTTAAAAGAAGCCGGATTTAATGCCATCCGTTCTTCACACAACCCTATTTCAAAGGCAATGTTGGATGCATGTGATAAACTTGGTATGTACGTTATTGACGAAGCTTTTGATATGTGGCTGATCAAAAAAAATCCTTACGATTACGCCGGTGAAAAGTTTTCCAAATGGTGGAAAGATGACATTGCTGCCATGATTTCAAAAGACTATAACCATCCTTCTGTTGTGATGTACTCTATTGGAAACGAGATTACAGAACTTGGCCTTGCAACCGGACAGGAACAAGCCCGTATCATGACTGAATTCTGCCATACACAGGATCACACACGCCCTGTCACAGCCGGGATCAACCTGATGCTCGCAACAATGGCTAAAAGTAAAAAAAGTATTTATGGCACAGACGAAGACGGCAACGTCAAAAACAGTGGTACCGGAGGAATGGATGATGCTCCAACCTCTGAATTTTTCAATATCATGATGAACAAAATGGGCGGACTCATCAATAAAGCTGCCAAAACCAAAAAGGCGACTGCCATTGCTGAAATCATGTCCGATATTTTTGATATTCCCGGATATAATTACGCGTCCAGCCGCTATAAAATTGATGCAAAAAATCATCCTGAACAGGCAACAACCGGTTCCGAAACCCTTCCACAGACTCTTTACGATAACTGGCAGCTTGTAAAATCCATTTCCACTATGACCGGCGACTTTATGTGGACCGGATATGATTATCTTGGCGAGTCAGGGATCGGTACCATTCAGTATAAAGACAAGAAAACAAAGCAACCTGCTGATCCGGGTCTCATTATTTCCGGTGGTGCCGGTATCATTGATATCTGTGGAAAGAAACGCCCGGAAGTCGGATGGAGTAAAATCATCTGGGGATTACAGAAAACTCCAACAATTGGCGTTGATCCTTATACACGTGCAGACTACTTCCAGTCTCTTTCCATGTGGCGTATCACAGATGCGGTAGAAAGCTGGTCCTGGGAAGGCTGTGAAGGTAAAAAGGCATCTGTAACAGTCTACTCCGATGCAGCCAAAGCGGAACTGTTTGTCAATGGAAAAAGCGCCGGTAAAAAGAAAACGAAAAAAGATATTGCAAAATTCAAAAAGATCCCATATGAAGCCGGAAAAATTGAAGCCGTTACTTATGACTCCTCCGGAAAAGAAACAGGCCGCACCTCACTGATCTCTGCCACTGGAAAAACTTTGATAAAGCTTACTCCTGAGGCAACCAGTCTCTGCGCAAATGGTCAGGATCTCTGCTTCCTTAATATCGATCTTATCGGGGAAAACGGAATCACAAAATCTTCTGTCGACCAGAATCTGAAGATAGAAATCTCCGGTCCTGCAACCCTTCAGGGATATGGCTCTGCAAGACCGAATATTGAAAAAAGCTTCTGCAGTGATACTTTCAAGACATTCTACGGAAAATCCTTAGCCGTTATCCGGGCTGGATATGAACCAGGTACTGTCACTGTAAAAGTTTCCGGAAAAGGATTAGACACACAAAAACTTACACTAAATATCTGCTGAAACTCTACAGATTTCTAAATAAAACCAAGGGAGAACATCAGAACTCTTTTTCCGTTCTGACGTTCTCCTTTCGGTCATTTTTCTAATATAGTTGTGCTACTTGAAAATCAATTGTTATGTTCTAATTATCTTTTCTCTATTACCGTTATTATGCAATTTTATTCTAAAACTCCAATCGAATCTGTCTGTCAATCCAGCTTTCCTGCTTTGCCTCACGAACAATATCACCTGGCATATATCCACCAATTAAAAACGGGGCGTCAGGATTATGCTTTCTCATATTTTCTTTGACCAAAACAGGATTTACATTCGCATAACAGTATTTACACAAATGTCCGCAGGTATCATAGGCACCTATATCTGTCCCCAAAAGGCATGCGCATTCCCCATTTCTCTGATTTTTCTTTCTCTTTGGAACTTCCAGTCTGCTATGGAGAGCTGTCTCAAATGTACGAACAGTCATACACCCGGAGCAATCTGCACCATATTGGGCAAGCTCTTCTCCTTCTGCACAAGGCCTCAAAACCATTCCATACTTTGACGCTATTTTTACAAATGCTTTTCCTATCATAGCCCTGTCTTCTGCCCTCACTGATTTTGCTTCTGGAAAATTGCGTTCCACCTTTTTATAAATATCTATAAAGCTGATTACACATGTCTTTGTGTATCCGGCAAGAATTTCAGCTATTTTTTCAAATTCAGATATATGCCACTCCACAGAATGTTTTTTATCTATAAAAATCGGATCATATCTCCATCCAATACTGTCTACACCCACGACATCCGACAATTCTTTAAAACCTTCCATCACAGCTTCTTTATCTGGAACATTTGGCTCAACATCTCGTCCGTAAGGCGTAATTGTTACAAACCAGTATTGACCATACGGTTTTAACTTATCAAGAAACGGCAGCATTGGAAGAGGGTTCTTCGTGCAGAATGCGATCAGATCCACAACTTCTGGTGAAAGGCTGTATTTCGTCACCTGTTTTGGATTATAGGGATTCCTCACGCATACATATCCCTCTTTTATCCGATTCAAAAACCATTTTGAATAAAATGCAGGTATATCTGTTCTCATTCCTGTTTGTATTATCATTTTATCACACCCTCTTTTGTCACTATTCACCCCGTTCACAGCCGCTCTTTATCAAAAGTCTACAGTTCTTTCAGGATCTCTCCAATATCTTCATTCATGCAGACAGACTTTCTCCTTATTTCTTCCGGTGCATATGCTTCACCCTGATTCAGACACACATAAAATGCATGTTGGAATGTGTTTGTCATCTGCCAGAACGGATATTTTATAATCCCGGGAGTATTATATCCTACGCCAAGCTCCAGGAATACTATTTTCTGCTTTTTATGTTCCTGTATAAATTTCTCGTATCTTTCTGCCGCCTGATGCCATCCTTCATCTTCAACAAATGTCTGATCCGCTCTGAGGTTCATACTCATCGGCTTACCGCAACGTGGACAATATGGAATCAGACCAGACGGAACCATACGCTTAACTTTTCCAGCTTCCGGTTTTTGCAGTTCCCCGTCTTTTATCTGAAATCCCTGACTCAACACCATTTTTTTAATCGCATCTTCATTGTCATAAGTTTCCTTATGGCAAGGTTCACTACATTGAAACAGACCATAATCTCCCTGTGTATAAAAGATTCTGTTTTTATCAAAACCAGCCTTCTGGAAACAATGATCTACATTTGTTGTCAGAACAAAATAATCTTTTTCTTTTACCAGCTCATACAGGCTCTGATATACCGGTTTTGGCGCATCCACATATCGATTGATATAGATATACCTGCTCCAATATGCCCAGTGTTCCTCTAAAGTCGCATAGGGATAGAAGCCGCCTGAATACATATCTGAAAACCCATACTTTTTCTCAAAATCTGAAAAATAGTATGTAAATCTATCTCCAGTATATACAAACCCTGCCGCTGTAGAAAGCCCGGCTCCTGCTCCAACTATAACTGCATCTGCCTGTCTGATTTTTTCTTTTATCTGTAATATCTTATCCGAGTAACTGCTTGTAGAGTCGTTCATCTTCCTCTTTAAAAACATTGAATATCACCTTTATCTCTGATTTTGTTCTTTCTTTATATTGCTTTACTGTCTGTACTGCAAGCTCGGCAGCTCTTTTATTCGGGAACATAAACACACCGGTTGAGATACAACAAAAAGCAATACTGTTTACCTCATTCTCATCAGCAATCCTAAGACATGACTCATAGCAGGATGTCAGCAAACGCTCATGTTCCTTTGTAAGCCTTCCCTGTACAATCGGTCCAACGGTATGAATCACGTGATCACACGGCAGATTAAACGCTGGCGTGATCTTTGCCTGCCCTGTCGGTTCTTCCTGTCCCTGCTTTATCATCATATCATTGCAATAGTTTCGAAGCTGAATTCCTGCATAAGTATGTATACAATTATCAATACAGTTATGACAGGGATGATAACATCCTGTCATCCCGCTGTTGGCCGCATTTACGATTGCCCCCACCTTAAGCCTTGTAATATCGCCTTTCCAGATAAAAAGATCAGGCTGCGCCTCCCTGATATCTGCCAATGTGACAATCCCTTTCTTCTCATTTTCTTCCGAAAGGTACGCATCCTGAATCTGCAAAAATGCAGGATCAATTTCCTTCGGCATTCTTATGTTCATAAGCGATCTGAGTAACATTTTCTGCTCGCCTGCATCTGATGGCATCTGCATGTTCTCATACTCTGGTCGCTCTTTCAGCAATCCTTTAATTAAATATTTTCTTCTGTCATTCTGATTCATTTCCTGATCACCGCTTTCACCGGACAGTTTTCATAACAGTTTCCACAATGCAGACAGTGCTCCTGCCGGATGACAAAAGGTGCTCCCTTCTCAATACATTTCTGTGGACAATGTTTCATACATGTGCCACAGCCAATACAGGATTCCGTTATGTAATATCCTTTTTCTTTTATATTAACATTCCCCAGAATATATGTCTCCCGAAAAATTGGATTCACACCAAGATTAAAATACTCCACTTCCGCCTGATCAATACAGAAAATAATACCGATTTCTCTTGTATCTCCCGGATATACATTCGCAAGATATGGCTGTTCTTCAAAAATGAGATCCATCCATTCTTTCTGCTCATTTTCTGCTACTGCGTAAGCCTTTCCTGACAAACGAATCATTTCTTTATATTTGGTATAAGCAAGAATCTGAACCCTGCCATCTTCCATTAATTCTTTACAAAAATTTTTACCTCTGGCGGTAAAGAAATAGAGTGCATCCGGTTCGTAATGAATCGCACTGATATTCCGTATCTGTGGTGCTCCTTCACTGTCCACTGTTGCAAATGCAAGCACTCCCACCAGTTCCATTTTTTTCAGACATGTTACTAAATCCATCTGTTCTCCTCTATTCTATAATTTTAATTCTTCCTGGTTTTCTTGGTTTGCTTTTCGGCTGTTCGCCATCTATATATCCTAATATAACAAATCCCTGGCATGCGTATCCTTCCGGCACTCCCCATTCGTTCATCAGTCTTCTTCCTTCTTCCGAATCAAAGGTTTCACAGCCTCTTGAGATAATACATGATGCAATTCCAAGCTCTGTTGCCTGCAGAATCATATTTTCCATCATACAAAAAGCATCCGCTGTCTTAAAAAGAAAATTGTTCTGACAGAATACACATACAACTGTCGGTGCATGATAGAATCCGTTTTTTATCGTCGGATCATCGATTGTACTTGGCTGTTCCTTTGATACAAAACCACCTGCCAGATGGGATCGGTCAAAATTTGCCATATTCATTTTTCCGACATGTGCTGCCAGTTCCTTATTATGGATTGCGACCATCATACTTCTCTGTCCGCCTCCGGCATTCGGTGCAAAATTTCCGGCTTCCAAAATCTTTTCCAGATCATCACGTCTTATCTGCTCACCTGTATATTTCCGAATAGAATGTCTTGCTTTGATGATATCCATTAACATGATAGAACCTCCCCTGTAATCTCATTTCTTGTCTTCCAGCACTGTGGATCTGCCCCATAAAAGTCACCGCCTGTTCCATTGGCAACTGCCGGACATCCCCTGCACCATGCTTTAAGTTCGCACTTGCTGCATTTTACAAATTTATCATAATCTCTGTATTTTTCCATCTGACAGATCCAGACATCTGCCAGGCGGTCTTCAAAAATATTGGCCACTTTGCTGTCTGTCACTCTTCTACATGCCATAATATCCCCATTGGAAGATATTGTAATATGACAATTACCACAGTTACAGCCACCATAGATCATTCCTGCCTCTGTACTCTCAGGAAGCTTAAACTCTCCTGTTTCATATTCATACAGCGTCCACAAATGATCTTTTTTATTAAAATAGGTCTCGCATCCTGCCTTTTCATATACCTTATACTTTGCATCACAGACTTCCAGAAGCTTTCTGTATTCTTCCGGTGTCATGCTTGTGTCAACTTCACCACCTGTAGGCACATAGCGCGAAAATGCAAAGACCTTTACTTTCGCTTTTACAACTTCATCAATAATATCCGGTATCTCTTCCATATTTGTTTTGGATACCGTACTCATAATTACACTTTTTATTCCTGCTCTGTTCAGACATCCGATTTTCTCAATCGTCAGGTCAAAACTTCCCGGCTTTCTGAACCAGTCATGCGTTTCTCTCATTCCATCAAGGGACATCTGATATTTGTCACAACCGCACACTTTAAGCATACGACAGACTTCATCATCTAGATGAAATGGATTTCCCATCAACGTAAATGGTATATTTTTTGATTTTAACAACACCATCAGTTTCCAGAAATCCGGATGAAGGATAGGATCACCGCCAGTAATATAAAAATATGGGATTCTGTTATACACTTTACAGAAATCCTCACAGTTTTCTACCACTTCTTTCATCTGCTTCCAAGTCATACTCTTAAGATCTTTGCAGCCTTCACCTGAAAATATATAACAATGCTTGCAACGCTGATCACACTCATCTGTAATATGCCACTGAAAAGAAAAATACTGACTCATCCTATCCAACTCCTTCCTTAACTTATTTTACTTGTCAGATGCTCCACATGCTGTTCCGCATGCTGCACTTGTCTCTTCTGGCTTTTCGCCTGCTCCACATGCTGTCCCGCATGCTGCCGGTTTCTCTTCTGGCTTTTCACCTGCTCCACACGCTGTTCCGCATGCTGCACTGGTTTCTGTTTCTGCTTTCTTTTTCCATCCGAAAAGATTTGATAATGACATTTTGTTACCTCCTGATATTTTTGTTTGTTGTTATCTTTGTTGCAAGATTATAATATCAAGAGTTCTTAACCGACAAAAGTACGCACTTTTTTATTACATAGTTACCTTTTTGTAACTCATGGACAGAAGCTATTTCGTATGTTACATTATATTTGACACTAATATTATATTTAAAACTTTTGAGGAGGATTTTTGTATGCTGACAAAAGAAGAATTACCGGAATGTCCTGTAGCTATTACTGTTGGATTAATCGGAAGTAAATGGAAATTACTGATTTTAAGAAATCTTCTTACAAGACCCTAGAGATTCAATGAATTGAAAAAAAATCTTGATGGAATCAGCCAGAAAGTATTAACCGATTCCTTAAGATCCATGGAAGAGGATGGACTCATCACCCGAACCGTATTTCCCGAAGTCCCTCCTCATGTAGAATATGCTTTAAGTGATCTTGGTGAAACTATGCGCCCTATTTTGGATGCCATGAAAGAATGGGGAACTTGGTATAAGGAGAATTGTTAAGAGGGAAGCTGCTTTCACTTGCAGCTTCCCTCTTCTACACCATCGCATAATCCTCAATATTCGTTATTCCTGAAATGTTTTCAATGCATCAATTGTCCTCTGAATCAGTTCATCCAGTGTCCATCCAAGCATCTCTGCCCCTCTTTCGATTACCTCTCTGGAGCAGCCGGCGGCAAATCCCTTGCTCTTATACTTTTTCTTCACTGACTTTAACTGCAGATCCTGAACGCTTTTGGACGGCCGCATCAATACAACCGCTCCGATCAACCCGGTCAGCTCATCTACTGCATAAAGTACCTTCTCCATCTCATGCTCTGGTTTTATATCTACGGTAATCGCATAACCGTGACTTGCTGTTGCGCGAATAATCTTCTCGTCAATCCCGCGCTCTCTCATAATTTCCTGTGATTTTATACAATGTTCTTCTGGAAATTACTCGAAATCAAGATCATGCAGAAGTCCGACGATTCCCTAGAATTCTTCTTCCTCGCCATAGCCAAGTTCTCTTGCGAAATAACGCATGGTATTCTCAACGATCTGTGCGTGTTCCAAATGAAATGCATCTTTATTGTATTCTGTTAATAAGTTCCATGCTTCTTCTCTGGTCATATCTTCCCGGTCCTTTCTTTGTGTGAAACTATTTTTTTGTCATTTGTTTTTCACATCATAGCACACTTTTCTTTTTTATGCAATTCCTATCTGTTTTGTATGTTATACATTCTACTGGTCTGGATAAATAAATCCAAACAAAAAAATACCCTGGAACAGGATTTAAAACCAATCTGTTCCAGGGCTACTTATATTCTTTTATTTGTAGGTTTTCTCTTCGTCTATTATCTGATTCTGAAGATCGGGCTAATCTTCTTGTAGATCAGAAATACAACAAGTGATACAACAATTCCCTTCACAAGGTTGAACGGTGCTACCGCAAACATAACAAATGTAGAAAGGCTTGTGATATGTGAGTTAACTGCTGTTCCCATACCAACCAGTGCGTCAATCGGCATTCCGAATGCAGCTGCATAAGTTGGAAGCAATACAAATGCGTTGACGAAGCATCCAATCACGATCATCAGAACTGTTCCTGTTACCATTCCGATCAATGCACTCTTTCTTGTTCTGTTTCTTCTGTAAATGAGGCCTGCCGGTACACAGAATGAACATCCGATAATAAAGTTTGCAATCTCTCCAACACCTGCTGTTTGTGTTCCTGTTAAAACAAGATTCAGTAAGATTTTAACAAGTTCTACAAGAACTCCTGCCATTGGTCCCATTGCAAAGCATCCTACCAGAACCGGAACCTCACTTAAATCAATCTTATAAAATGTCGGTGCAAACGGAAGCGGAATATCAAACATCATCAAAACTACTGCGATTGCTGAAAGCATTCCGATCTGAACTAATGCCTTTACCCCCAGCTTCGGCTGAATCTTCGCGTCTGCGTTTGTTAGTGTCTTTGTCTCTGTACTCATAGTGTTACTCTCCTTTTTCTATCCGCTGTCTTTATCCTAAACAGCATTTTTTCTTTTTGAAAAAGGTAATCTTCACAAGAAAAAACCCGGAAGGTTTATTACCTTCCGGGATTCATGTTTTCTGCTCTTAATGGCATTCTCGCAAGGTTCTCAGGCAATCAGATATCCTATTCGAATATCTCTCTTTCTGTTCCTGCGGGCATGAACTTCTTCTCTCATCCAGACTTTACTGTCGGTACCGGAATTCCCATTCTGTAATGCCATCACAGACGAGTCACCAGTTCAGCCGCATCATATGCGGGTCGCGGACTATACCGCCGGTTGGGACTTGCACCCTACCCCGAAGATTAAATTCCTTTTACTCTTACTACTATAGCGCGCTCTTAATAAAAATGCAACCCCTTTTATTGATATTTAATATCATTTTTGTGTTGAAATCGATATCACCCACAGCACTTTCGACTAATATGTTAATATTCCTTTTATCCTACTAGGTTTATAGAGTTCTTAATAAAATTTTTCAATAATGTTCATTTTAGGTTCAAAAGTTCATCACACTTTTTTCACAAAATACCTCTATACTATAATTGTTCTTAAAAAGAACACTTTTTCATAAACTTTTTCCCCCTTGAGTCACAGAGATGTGGCTCATTTCCTTTTATTTAAAGAAAATCCTGTCATCTCGACAAGATTTTCTCATACATTCTTTATAGAATACGTTTTCTCCATTTTTCCCATAGGGTTCCCTGTACATACTGATAAGCTTTATCGTAAACCAATATCGCTATCTGCCCAACCATTACAGCTGCCAAAAGCAACTGATCTGATACTACTTTCTGAAACAGCATCGAACGGAATCCAAAAAGACACGGGAGATAAACCAAGTTAAAGATCACATATTTTGCAAACCAATAAATTCCCATCCTATGTCCCATCTGTGGTCTTTTCGCAAGAAACATCCAGACCGCTTCAATTCCAAGAATATAGAATCCCATCGCAGCAAATGTAATCACATAAAACTTATTTGGCGTGACAAGAAGTCCTAATAACACTGCTGCCAGATAAAAGGCCGCCCCTGTACGAAGGCCGAACTCGCGGATAACAATCCCTACAAAAAATGCCGCTGCTGCCAGCAAAAACAATGTATTCGTCTCGATCACGCTTCCAAGTGCCATGCATACGACAGTCACTGCAAGCAGAAGGCCGCCGAATGCTATTTGTTTTGCTTTTACATGCATGAGCAGAGATCGCCTCCCATACATTCACACAATGTGTCCGCAAGCCATAAGTCGCAGCACATATTTCCTGTACCACAGGAATTCTGTCCTCCCGGTGCATAGCCTCCACCATACGGACTATTCTGATATCTTCTGCTGTTAAAGTCGAGCTGATTCAACAGCTGACGAAACTGCATGTTATTTGGTTCCATATTTACCGCCTGTGCCGCGTGATCCCTCGCCAGAATCTGATTTCCGATTTCTGCATTCGCACAGCCACTCAGATAATACCACATTGCACTTCTCTGCTGAACCTGATCCAGTGTATTGATCGCCTCTCTGTAACGTCTGCTGTTAATATAATTCGCAGCTGCCTGCAGTTTAGGATCCATCGTTCCATAGCCATAAGAGCTGTTCTGATTTCCATAAGAATAACTTTCAGAAGAACCATATCCATAATTATTCCCATACGAATTTCCTCCGTTCGCACGTTCTCTCATGATAATATCATACGCTTCCTGTACTTCCTTAAATTTCTCTTCTGCAAGATCAGCTAACGGATTGTTCACATTTGCATCCGGGTGATATTTTCTTGTCAGATCCCGATACACTCTCTTTATTTCATCATCCGATGCGTTTGGTGATACCCCAAGCACATCATATGGATTTTTGTTCATCTTTGTTGTCCTCTCTTTTCTTCATCTGAATCTTATTATAATGATTCCAAACTCCATCATACAGTATATTTCTCAAAATGTCTACGTCAACCAGACATGGTAATTGTTCAAAACGAACCGTACTCTCCGCAATCATCATCCGAAGGATCTGTTCCATCTGCGCCTCATAGTCCGGCCGCTTTGCCAGTTCTTTCAATGGATTATAGCGATTCTTCTTTCTATCTTCCGGCAGATCCTCGTAAGCGTCCATCAGATAAATGAATTTTCCGAGATAGAACCCCATCTTTCTGAGTGTCTTCTCCCAGATATCCTCCTTCCAAACAAAAAGTTCCGCCATTAATCTGCCAAAACATCCTGCTGCCCGGTCAATATCCATGCTGTTCTCATGTTCACATTCTCCAAGTTCTTTCAATGATTTCCAGATGATCTCACTCTGCCGCGGATATTTCTCTATGATTTTCTTCGCTTTTCCCTGAATCAGGCTCTTCGTCATCAGACTTGACACTTTACGATCATCCTGCCAGTCATCTTCCATATGATAATAAGCCAGCAGTACATTCATCGCCGCCGCATAAGATGTAATCTCATTTCGCAGCATATGCTGTCGCTTCACCGGATGAACCTTGCAGCGGTGTTCCTCATGAGCAGCAATATTCTCATATAAAGAAGATAACAGAATAACTGCAAATGTCATGTCATACGTCAATGTCATCTGCCCCATAAATCCATAATCTTCTTTCAATGTACGGCAAAGTCCACAATAATATGCCCTGTATTTCTTCAGATCTTTTACTTTTAATTCCGGTTCACAGACCGTTACATATCCAAACATGCAATCCCTTTCTCTTCTGGCAATTTTCCTAACTTTATCTATTCTACCTTATTCTTTCCACTTTGCCTATCACATGTCTGCAAAATTAATAAGATCTTCACAGATTTTTTAATTGTTAACCTTTTTGCATTTTATAGTTGACAATCAACTTTTCATGAATTATACTAACGAAGAACTCAATCGTTGTTATATTTCAAACAGCAATGTTAAAGCTCGCTTAAAACAGCGATAAGTATTAAGATCTAAAGGAGTAAATTGAAATGTCACAGAATGAAACTTCCGGCACAGTTGCCGTAGACAACCAGAAAATAAAAACAAAACAGATGGTGCTCATTGCCCTGATGACTGCAGTAACCTGCGTCCTCGGACCACTTTCCATCCCGCTGCCATTCAGCCCTGTTCCGATCTCCCTTACAAACTTTGCAATCTTTCTTGCAATCTTTGTTCTCGGAATGAAAAACGGAACAATCAGCTTTATCATCTACCTCCTGCTCGGAGCAGTTGGTGTCCCGGTCTTCTCCTCTTTCCGTGGAGGTCTCCAGGTTCTCGCAGGACCAACCGGAGGATATCTGATTGGATTCATCTTCCTCGCACTGATCATGGGATTTGCACTCGATCACTTTGACCGTAAGCTCGTTCCTACGATCATCGGAATGATCATCGGAATGGCTGTATGTTATGCATTCGGAACTGTATGGCTTGCCAAACTGTTAAGCCTCTCCTTCAAAGAAGGTCTTATGATGGGCGTTATCCCATACCTTCCGGGAGATGCAGCAAAAATCATCATTGCTGCAATCGTAGGACCAAAACTTTACGGAGCAACACAGAAGATCAGATAATTGAATTGTTCACTGAAAGAAACATCCAAACTAACCTCCATCGGTTTCTGTTTGGATGTTTCTCTTTTTATAGACAATAGTCGGTAACGAGCCTACGGATTTATTCCCACCGTTTTTGGGAATAGAAAACCCCAGAGTTGCCGCTCTGGGGTTTTCGCGCTTGTAGTCAAATCGCATGAACTACTCACTTCTCTTTGCCTAGTGGCATTATAGCATATTCACTTTAACAATACAATATACAAAATTATTAAATCCCTCTCATCGTCAGCTGGATCCTCTTCTTCTTCAAATCCACACTCATCACCTTCACATCCACAATATCTCCAACACTTACTGCCTCCAGCGGATGTTTGATATATCTGTCTGTGACCTGAGAAATGTGTACAAGTCCGTCCTGGTGAACTCCAATATCCACAAATACTCCGAAGTCGATTACATTTCTTACAGTACCTTTCAGCACCATACCTTCCTTCAGATCTTTCATCTCAAGGACATCTGTGCGAAGGATTGGCTTTGGCATCTCATCACGAGGATCACGTGCCGGTTTCTCAAGCTCCTTGACAATATCACGAAGCGTAATCTCACCGATCCCAAGCTCTTCTGCAAGCTTCTTATAATCACCAATCGTAAGACCAAGTCCTGTCAGCTGATGTGCTGTGATAGCATCTGCTTCGTACCCTTGCTTCTTCAACAGCTTTTCTGCTGCAGCATAAGATTCCGGATGAACACCTGTAGCATCAAGTGGATTCTTACCTTCGGAAATACGCATAAAACCTGCGCACTGCTCGAACGCTTTCGGTCCAAGTTTCGGTACTTTAAGCAGTTCTTTTCTGTCTGTAAAACGACCGTTTTCTTCTCTGTAAGCCACAATATTTTTTGCGATTGCACTGCTGATTCCTGAGATGTAAGAAAGTAACGGTGCAGAAGCAGTATTTAAATCTACTCCAACTTTATTTACGCAATCCTCTACAACTCCGTTTAAAGACTTCCCAAGCTTCTTCTGGTTCATATCATGCTGATACTGACCGACACCAATTGATTTCGGGTCAATCTTTACAAGCTCTGCAAGCGGATCCTGCAGACGGCGTGCGATTGATGCCGCGCTTCTCTGTCCCACATCAAATTTCGGGAATTCTTCTGTTGCCAGCTTACTTGCAGAATAGACAGATGCTCCCGCCTCATTGACGATCACATACTGTACCTTCTCCGGAATCTCTTTCAGAAGCTCTACGATAAACTGTTCTGATTCACGGGAAGCAGTACCATTTCCAAGAGAGATCAGAGAAACGTGATACTTCGGAATAATCTTCTTAAGCAGATCCTTACTTGCCTGAATTTTCTTCTCTGTTGTCGGTGCAGTCGGATAAATAACGGTTGTTCCGATTACCTTTCCTGTCTCATCAACAACTGCCAGCTTACATCCCGTACGGAAAGCCGGATCCCAGCCAAGCACAACCTTGCCTGCAATCGGCGGCTGCATCAGGAGCTGATGAAGGTTCTTTCCAAACACTTCGATTGCCCCGCCTTCTGCCTTCTCTGTCAGTTCGTTTCTGACCTCACGCTCAATAGCCGGTCCGATCAGACGGTTGTAACTGTCTGCAATTGTCTCCTTCAATACCGGTGTTGTATAAGGATTCTCTGTACGGATCACCTTTCTCTCAAGATATCTTAAAATATCTTCTTCCGGTGCTTCCACCTTCACTGTCAGGAATTTCTCTTTCTCACCACGGTTCAATGCAAGAATTCGATGTCCTGCAAGCTTCGAAACTGCTTCTTCAAACTCATAATACATCTCGTAAACAGACTCTGCCTCCGGATCCTTCGCCTGAGAAGTAACCTTTCCTTTTCTCATTGTCGTCTCTCGGATCCAGGTTCTGTAAGCTGCCTCATCTGAAATGCTTTCTGCAATAATATCACATGCTCCGCTGATTGCATCCTTTGCACTTTCCACGCCTTTTTCTTCGGAAATATACGCTTCCGCTGCCTTCTCAAGCGGCTCTTTTGTCTTCTGCAATGTGATCAGTGCAGCCAATGGCTCAAGTCCCTTTTCCTTCGCGATTGTCGCACGGGTACGTCGTTTCGGACGATACGGACGATACAGGTCTTCTACTGCCACAAGTGTTTCCGCTGCCAGAATCTGTTTCTTTAATTCTTCTGTCAGTTTTCCCTGCTCTTCAATACTTGAGATTACCTGTTCTTTCTTCTCTTCCAGATTTCTTAAATACACCAGACGCTCATATAGCTTTCTCAACTGTTCGTCATTCAGTTCTCCGGTTGCTTCTTTTCTATATCTTGAAATAAATGGAATCGTATTGCCTTCATCGATCAGCTGTACTGCCGCATCGATCTGCCAGCGTTTTACATCCAGTTCTTCTGTCAGTCTCTGATTAATATCCATTCTTTTTAGTCCTTTCCACTTTCATAGGCATTCTGTACCTGTTCGGTCAGCTCTTTTCCGCCGTTCGCATACCATTCTACCACAAAAGTATCAAAGTAATCCACTGGTTTCTCCCCACTGATAATCTGAAGAAACGCTTCATTCTCCAGTTCTTGTAATTCCTGCGGGATTTCGGCATTTACGTTTTCCAAAGGCAGTGTCTGTGCACTTCGTATTCCCGCTTTCTGCAGTTCCCCCACTGCCTCAATTCTTGATGCATAAGCTGCCCAGCCATTTGCCGTTGTCAACTGTCCATTCAAAAATGATTTACATGTATCATAATAAGATTTTTCTAGTCCACTCAATTCCGACACATCAAGCGTTTTGTCCAACGCTGCCTGAATATGTTCCGTTGTTCGATAAAGTGCATCCTCATAATCCACATTAATATTCAGCGGACGGGCCGTCGGATCTACATTAATGGAAAAATAGTCATTCACCTCTCTTGCTGAAGCATCATTTGCATATCTGGACTGATCAAAAATAGCACTCACATACTTTGCTACAATTTCCGGATGTTCATATCCTTTACGTACCACCACATACATCCACTGGTCATACGATTCAAAAACTGATATCTTCTGTGTCTCATTCACTTGTTCTTTGTCTAAAAGATACGGTTTCCACTCTGCATTTGAATCGACACTATATGCCGCACTAAGCGGATTATTCGGAGCCCACCAACGTCCGTAGATTGCTCCGCAATGTCCGGTTTTTAACAGATTATCTATGTTTTCCGTCTTTCTCAACAAGAATCTCTGGTCGAGTATCCCATCCTCATATAGATTACGAAGCTTTGAAAGTGCTTCTTTTGTTTCCTGCGTTACTGACCCATAAACTACATCTCCACTTTCATCCAGAATCCAGTAACATGGCATTGCACCTGCATGTATAAACGCTGAATCCACTCCATAAGTCTGGTCCGCCCCGGCAATCACATCTGTACTACAGGCAAGACCAATCGTCTGACCGTCTCCTGCTGCATCTTGTTCTACAAATGCACGCACTATCTCCAACGCTTCTTCTACCGTTTCCGGTTCCTTCAATCCCAACTTCTCAATCCAGTCTTTCCTCAACCAGAGAAGTGGAGCTCCGTCATCGATCACCGTATTCGGAAATGCATACAACTTTCCATCAACTGTTGCAGATTGTAAGAGAGAATCTCCATAACTGTCATACATTTCTTTGATTGTATCTGTCGTACACTCTTCATAAGTTTCTGTGAGGTCTTCAATCATACCTGCTTCAATCAGGCGGAGCAGGTTATCTCTTCCCTTCACGACAAGCACATCCGGAATATCTCGATCTTCAATCGCTACATTGACTGCCTCTTCATACGTATTGCCATCCTGCAATTCAAAGACATCTGCATTTTTAATATTAAGCACTTTCTTCAGATATCTCGTATACGCATTGTTTTCGTACGTATTTCCCACCGGGAGATTCGAATTATTTGCTCCTGCAATCTTGCCAAGTGTATACGTGACTGTCTCAGGATATTTTCCAAGCGGCGTATGCATTGCTTCATACATCTGTTTTCTTTTCCCTTCAGCTGCTTCGCCTGCACCAGACTCACTTTGAGATGCATCTGACTGTTCCATCTGTCTTTGACTTTCTTTTGATTCAAAACAAGTTCCGCACCAAAGTATCATCAACAAAATTAATACAAGCTGGGCTGAAAGAATTCGCTTTTTCCTATCGTTTTTCATAGCACCTTTGCCTCCGTCTTCTTCGGAATCCGGATAAAGACACGCGTTCCTTTTCCAGGAGTGCTTTCTATCTTCATCTCACCTTTCTCTCCGTAAAGAACATGGATTCTGTCACAGACATTTCGCACGCCATAACCGGACGACTGATAGGTCAGGATCTGATCTGCCTTTTCCTGCGTCATTCCTGCTCCGTTGTCCCTGATTTCAAAGAAAATATGCTCATCTTCTTCACGAATCGTCAGCCACAATGTTGGATCCTCATTATCTGACACATCGATTCCGTGATCGATTGCATTTTCTGCCAACGGCTGCAGGATCAGCTTCGGTATCATATAATCATTAAGACCGTCTGAAATCTGTTCGACCACACGGAACTCGTTATCATGCATAACCAACTGGATCTTGAGGTATGCACGGATATTATCAATTTCTTTTGCCACTGTAGTCATTGTTTCACCACGATTCAGGCTTGTTCTATAATAAGTAGACAGTGCCAATGTCACATAACTGATTTCATCCTCCCCCGCTTCAATTGCTTTCCAGTTGATGATAGAAAGTGAATTGTAAAGGAAATGTGGATTGATCTGTGCCTGCAGCGCTCTCATCTCACTATTCTGAAGCTGGATCTTACTCTCATATACTTCTGAAATCAAATGGTTCATCTGATCCATCATGCGCTGGAACGACCGAATCAACACACCAACCTCATCCTTGGACTTACTCTGCACCGTAACCTTGCGAAGTCCCATATTGATCTGGTTCATATTCTCTGTCAATAATTCCAACTGTGACACCATACGGATGGAGAAAACATACCCTAAAAGACTCAAAAGGAGAACACTGATTAAAATTAACGGAATATTTTTAAGCAAAAGCTTATGGATTGCATTTTCACTTACCGCCTTCGGACGATAGATATAGAAATTCCATCCGGTATCTTTCATTGTTCTCTGTGAAATATAATACTTATCACTGATATCCTTAAGATTCTCAATATTCTTTGGACGATATTTTTTATCCATAGAACAATCCGCATAAACAACATTTCCATTATCGTCCATAATCATGCCACCTGTATTATCTGTAATCTGACTCATGAATGGACTAAGAACTTTTTCATAATCCAGACGCATCTCCAATACTGCTTTGATCGTATCATTATCGTAGAATTTTCGACTGGCAATGATTGATTTATTTCCCCCACGAGTAATGCTCCACTGCATCAGCGTTCCTTCATTCAGTCTGGAATACCACTGTTGATTCTCCGCTTCTGACATTGGAAGAAGTGTATCTCCATGTGGCACTTCTATATTGTCAGAATACAGCGTAATACTCCGAATCTCTTTGTGATAGATGGTCGGCATCTGAAGCAACGGATCTGCTACTTTCACATATTTCAAATATTTCTCATAATCTGATTCCATTTCCGTATCGAAAATATTCCTGAGACTTTGTGAATAGGATAAATAATCGACCAGATTTTCATAAATCTGTGACTGGTTCTCAATTGAGTTCACCGACTGCTCCAGTATTTTTTCCAGGTTATACTGTTCCTTTTCTCTCAGCTGATTCGTCATGCCATATTGCATAGAAAAAGCCAGGAATACAACCGGCACCAATCCTGCAATCAACATCAAAACTGACAGTTTCTTACGGAATTTCAGATTTTCAAATCGATGGAGCAGCTTCCGTATTTGTTTTTTCATCCGCCTCTGTTCCTTTCCTGCATGCTTCCGGTGTGTCTCCGAAAAATTCCCGGAAACTTCTGCAGAAGTATGAGTTATTGGAAAATCCTACTTCTTTTGCAATTCCGGAGATCTTCATATTCGTTGTCTCAAGAAGTTCTTTCGCTTTTTCCATCCGCACTTCACGGATAAAGCGGTTCAGTGTCACTCCCGTTTCTTCTTTGAACACAGCACTCAAATATCCGGGAGAAAGAAATACCATTGCTGAAAGCGTCTCTGCTCCAAGATTCCTCTCCTGGTAGTGATGATAAATGTAACTTTTTACTTTCGTAATCTCTGAACGGAATCCGTCTTCCTGTTCCTGTATACAGTGTTCATATTCCTTAAGTGCTTCGTCTACTATAGCGATCACATCCTTCAGGTTTTTGCAACGATATAACCGATCCACTCTCTTCGAAAGCATTTTCTCATCCATTCCATCCATCTGATCAAGCAATTCTTTTAAAATTCCGGAAAATACAAACTTTACATACATATCTGAAAACTGCTTATTGGCACGGTATTTATCTTCCAATTTCTGAAAATCCTGACGGAGATGGGGCAGATCTTTATATTGAATATCATTCGTGATCTGTTCCATGATTTCAGAATCTTCTGCCGGGTCTGCTTTCTTCTCTTCCTGCTTTTCTCCGTGAAAAAATAAATGCTGATGTGGCTGATAGAACTGCTCTTCCAGCATTCCTTCCAGGGCTTTAAACTCCTCTGCCAGATTCTTTCTATCCTCAATTTCTTTGCTGACCGCAAAATAACATTCACTGTCAAACTGATACGCAAAGAACCGATACATTTTCTCTACAACCACATGATAGTCTGTATACTTCTCCGCGAACAGAAAGATGGACTCATTTGAATTCAGATTCACATAATAAAATTCTCTCTGCACCTCTTCCTTCAGACTTGTCAGAAAATGTTCCTCCTCCGTCTCAAAAAAACCATTGGATGCACTGACAAGAACCATGCGCGAAAGCTGTGAAACATCGTCTTCTGTTTCATCCGTTAATTTCTCAAGTTGAACAAAATCCTCTTCTTTTCCCGAATATAGATATCTCAGGAAGAAGTATTTCTTCAGATAATCTTCTTTTCTGTTCTGCTGCTTTTGCTTCTCTTCCTTAGATGAGATATTTTCCATCACTCGTTGAAAGGTCTTATGAAATTCGTTCGGATCGACCGGCTTTAGGACATAATCCACGACACCATATCGCAGAGCCTCTCTCGCGTAGGAAAAATCATTATATCCGCTGAAAATCACGATTTCCATATCCGGATGATCTTCTCTTACTGCTTTTGTCAGTTCCAGTCCGTTCATGTAAGGCATCTTTACATCCGAAAATAAAATATCTACATGATTCGAAGCCAGTATACCAAGTGCATCCTTTCCATTCGCCGCTTCTAAAATCTGGAAGTCTCCTTCTCTTTTCAGCAGAAAACGGATTCCCCTTCTCTCCAGTTTTTCATCATCTACAATCAGTATTGTAATCATTCCCCCGCGCCTCCCACACGCTCACTTTATATTTTCACTATTCCTTTTATAACGTCCGAAAACAGCAGGGAATGATCACTCACTCTCTGCTGTCTTTTTTAAGTTTTTATAATTCTATTTTAATTCATCTCTCAGCCATTGTCTATACTAGCCTTTGTTACTGTTCACACGATGTGCGACCAGCAACGCATCTCGCCATTTTAAATCG
>OGDN01002831.1_pt1 | contig 20535 bp, 19 predicted proteins | sample 1570271 | NCBI WGS metagenome assembly OGDN01 (sample SAMEA4384481, study PRJEB24528) | human gut metagenome | reverse complement strand
TATCTATTGTTTCCTTCAAGGACTGAGAGGCCGCTTCCCAGTTAATAAATTAAATTACCGCATAAACTCATTGATCACATGCAGCACCCCATCCTCATCATTAGACTTCGTAATATAATCCGCCTTATCAAGAACGGCTGGTTGTGCATTTGCCATGGCTACGCCAAGTCCTGCGGTTTCGATCATGGTCAGATCGTTGTATCCATCTCCGCAGCAGATCATTTCATTTGCAGTAAGACCGATACTTGTCAGTAATTTTAATAAAGAATGTGCCTTGTCGATTCCGGCCGGCATAACCTCTACAAAGAAAGGATCCGAACAGTAGACGGACAGATAAGAGTGAAACTGTTTGCTGAGTTCTTTGCGTATCTGGTCTAAGATATCGGGATCTCCGGTTACGAGGAATTTATTCGGATCATCAGGGATGACATCCAGAAAGTCAGCACCGGCATCAATGATCGGCATCTGATTGATGCGGGACTCCAGCTCTGTGTATTGATTGGAGTGGATGCCGGATAAAATATGTTCAGATGTGTAAGTGAGGATGTCTACGCCGTGTCCGGCATATTTTATCACCGTTTCGTAGACACCTTTTGCACAGTCAGCCGGAAGTATTTTATTGTAGATTGCTTTTTTGGTCCGGCAGTCGGTGATACGTCCACCGTTGAAAGAAAGGATGTAACTTCCATAATCTTCCAGATGAAGCTGCTCTGCCAGCGGAACGACACCTTTTGTCGGGCGTCCGCTGGCGAGAACAACTTTTTTACCGGCTTCCTGAATCTCGATCAGAGCATCCAGGGTCGGCTTTGTAATTTCTTTTTGGGAGTTGGTAAGAGTTCCGTCCAGATCAAGGGCGAGAATCTGATAAGCCATATAATAATCTCCTTAAATATCTCGTTTGTTTCGTTCTTTTTTGTTATTTTATAATTCTTCCAAAGCATGAACAATCTGTGGAAAATTCATTCCGTGGGAGGCTTTTACCAGAACATTGTCCCCATCTTTGATGATGTCCGGTATAGCCTGAATGAAGCTTTCATTATCAGCAAACCAAAGTGCCTGGGTATGTGTGCCCCTGGATGCTTCTTCTACCAGAGCGTGTGTCAGGTCTCCGATTCCGCAGACAAGGTCTACATTCTGTTGTGCTGCGTAAGTACCGACTTCTGCATGAAGAACTTCAGCAGTATCACCAAGTTCTCCCATATTACCAAGGACTGCAACCCTACGTCCGATTGCCATATTAAGGACATCGATGGAAGCCTTCATAGAGATCGGATTGGCATTGTAGCAATCGTCTAAGATGATCATATGGTCTGTTTCTATGATATGGTTACGCCCCGGGATAGACGGCAGGGATTCGATGCCGGCTTTGATCTCGCTGGCAGTCAGTCCCAGTGTATATCCGACAGCAGCACCTGCAATCGCATTGCTTACCATATGGATGCCGGGTACAGGAACCAGACAGTCGAAAGAAGTTCCATCCTTTAATGTGATCGTGCAGGAAGTTCCGCGGAGTCCCTGAGGTTCAATGTTGTCGGCACGGAATGCACAGTTGCTTCCTGTCCCGAAGAATACAGGAGCGACACCTTTGACAGGACTCATCTTGCAAAGCAGATCGTCATCACCGTTCAGAATGATGGAACCGCCGTTTTTCATATCCTGGATCATCTGTGATTTTTCCTGAAGAATGCCCTCTCTTGTCTTGAAGAACTCCAGATGTGCGATACCGATATTGGTGATCACACAGATGTCAGGGCTGGATACAGATGAAAGGCGGCGCATCTCACCAAAGTGATTGACACCCATCTCAAGTACGGCAACCTCTGTATCCTCCGGCATATCGAAGATCGTGATCGGAAGTCCCCATTCGTTATTGAAGTTTCCAAGTGTTTTATGTACATGATATTTCTGAGCCAGAACAGAGGCAATCATCTCTTTGGTACTGGTCTTTCCGACACTTCCGGTAATTCCGACAACTTTCATATCAAAAGAATCACGATAAAGCTTGGCAATGTCAAGCAGTGCCTGCCCTGTGGATTCTACCAGAATATAAGGAAAATCCGTCTCACCGAGATCTTCGTGGGAGACAACACACATAGCACCGGCTTTTACAGTGTCCGGGATGAATTTGTGTGCGTTGACACGTTCTCCGTCAATGGCAACGAATAAGTAACCAGGCTGGACTTTCCGGCTGTCAATCACGACACCGGATACTTCCTGGCTGAGAATACTCTCATCGCCGTGGAAAGTCCCTTTGCAGGCTCTGGTTATATTTTCAATTGAAAGATTTTTCATGGATATTCATCCTCCTTAATAGCGGGCTTTCATGGATTCCTGAATAATGGCCTCACAAAGTTCGCTGTATTCATATCCGGCAGCTTTGGCAGCTTTCGGAAGAAGGCTTGCTGCGGTCATTCCCGGAAGGGCATTCATTTCCAGACAGTAGAATTCACCGTCTGCATCGGATACGATAAAGTCTGCACGGGAGTATACATCCATGCGGAGTGCTTCAAAGGCACGTTCTCCGGCACGCTGGATCAGTTCTTGTGTCTCTGCATCCAGTGATACAGGAGGACAGATTTCGGAAGCACCGCCTGCCTGATATTTGTTCGCATAATCAAAGAGTCCGTCCTTTGGAACAATTTCAACGAGCGGAAGTGCTTTTCCGGCAAGAATACCGCAGGCAAATTCACGGCCTTTGATAAATGGTTCGATGACAACCTCGTCTGTGTTGTCTATATCAAAAGATTTGTGGATCGCATCATAATAGTCTTCTTCTGTGTGACAGATGTATACACCGATACTAGATCCGTTTGAGCATGGCTTTACAACCAGTGGAAGGTAATATCCAAGTTCATCCAGACGGGTATCTTTCGTTTTTACTGTCAGTGAAGTTCCTCTTGGAGTCGGGACACCACTGGTTTTGAAAATCTGTTTTGTGACCAGTTTGTTCATGGATAATGTACATCCAAGAGAGTTCGGTCCGGTGTATTTGATTCCCAGGTTATCAAAAGTTGCCTGAAGTTTTCCGTTTTCACCGATAGAACCGTGAAGAGCCATGAATGTGATATCAGCCATCTGGCAGAGTTCAATAACATTTGGTCCGATTTCGGAAGGTGACTGATCCGGGCGTGATTTGCGAAGCGCACCCAGATCCGGTACAGATGTTGAGATTCCCTTGGAAATCTCAAGCCCGCCGTCCGGACGGTCGAATATTTCTTCTAATTTATCGGAATCGTATGGAAGGCCGAAGAACACATCCAGAAGAAATGCCTGATGTCCCATCTCCCGGAGAGTTTTACAGATTCCGGCTCCCGAAAGTAAGGATACATCTCTTTCCGGACTGAGTCCGCCTGCTAATACTATAATTTTCATGATTAATAAGTCCTCCTTTAATCTGTCATATTCATCTGATCCAGCAGTGATTTCTTAACATCGTAGAGTTTTTTGGAAAGATCCACATAAACTCTGTGCGGATAGAAGAGACGCTTGGTCTCATCCCATAAAGTGTCTTTTTCCGCACAGCAATATGAGGCAATCTCTTTTAATGTCGGAGATTTGTAAATGCATTCGCCGTTTTTGAAGACAGGTACAAGAATCTCGCGTACTGTATAGGTGCCACCGGAAAGTTTCGTCTTTTTCCATGTCTCTATCGGGTCGAAGAGAAGCAGATCCTGTTCGGTATCGATGACTTCATCGGCAAAACAGATAAGGTCTGCCTTGATCTTACCGCTCTCTTTTTCATAGATACGGTAGATCGTCTTATTACCAGGATTGGTGATCTTCTCGGTATTTTCAGATATTTTTATCTTCGGAACGAATTCTCCTTCTTCATTCTGGATGGCAGCCAGCTTGTACACACCTCCGAAGGAAGGGCAGTCCTTGGATGTGATCAGGTTGGTACCGACACCCCAGGAATCAATGGCTGCGCCCTGCATCTTCAGATCGTGAAGAAGGAATTCATCCAGATCATTGGAAGCACAGATGGTAGCTTCAGGGAAGCCTGCATCGTCCAGCATCTTCCGTGCTTCTTTTGAAAGGTATGCAAGATCACCGCTGTCCAGGCGGATTCCGTATTTGTTCAGTGGTTTTCCGGAATCTTTGAATTCCCGGAATACACGGATGGCATTCGGGACACCGGATTTTAACGTATCGTATGTGTCAACTAAGAGTGTGCAGTTGTCCGGATACATCTCTGCGTAAGTTCTGAATGCAGTGTATTCATCCGGAAAACTCATGATCCAGCTGTGTGCGTGGGTTCCCATAACAGGGACATCAAACATCTGTCCGGCAAGCACATTGGATGTGCCGACACATCCGCCGATCATCGCTGCTCTTGCACCATATAATCCCGCATCAGGGCCCTGTGCACGGCGCAGACCGAATTCCATAATACCATCGCCGTTAGCGGCAAATACAATACGGGAAGTCTTGGTTGCGATTAGTGACTGATGATTAATGATATTCAGGATCGCTGTCTCAACAAGCTGCGCTTCCATAATCGGAGCAATCACTTTCAGAAGAGGCTCCTTCGGAAATATGACGGTTCCCTCAGGGATGGCATAGATATCACCACTGAAGTGGAAACCGCTCAGATAATGAAGAAAGTCTTCTTTAAAAATCCCAAGACCTCTTAAATAATCTACATCTTCATAAGTAAAATGCAGATTCTTTATATAATCAATTACCTGATCAAGACCGGCACATACAGAATATCCGTTGTTGCAAGGGTTCTGACGAAAAAATACATCAAAAATAACTTTTTCATTCTGCCCTTTTTCGTAATACCCTTGCATCATGGTGAGCTCGTACAGATCGGTCAGCAAGGTAAGATTGCGTTTGCTCATTTTCAAACTCCTTTTTACTGCTGTTTGCAGTACATTTCTTTTTTAGTTATACCGTTTTATTATAGCACTTAAGAGAATAAATGTAAAAGAAAAAAACAGGCACTAAACAAGTGCCTGATTCTTATGAATAGTCTCGCGGATGATGTTACTGCAATGTTCGCCGATACGTTTTTTCTCGTCTTTGTCCAGTTCTTTCGGATAGATTGGTTTGCCATATTCCAAAATAACGTGTGTTTTCTTAATGAAAGGTATATGACCTTCAAAAATATCACAGGTATTATTCAGACTCATCGGTACGATCGGACATCCGGTCTTCTCTGCAATCTTAAAGGAACCGTTGTGGAACGGAAGTAAAGATAATTCTTCGCCGTTGTTCCTGGTACCTTCCGGAAAGATACAGATAGATACACCGTGTTTTACATAATCGATTGCCTGAAGGATAGTTTTTAAGCCTTCTTTCGGATTCTCCCTGTCGAGGAAGAGACAGTAGAGACGCTTCATCCAGGTGCGGAGAAGCGGAATAGAGAGCATCTCTTTTTTTGCAATGTAACCGGTCAGGTTTTTGCATCTTGCATACGTGATCACGATATCAAAATAACTTCTGTGGTTTCCGATAAAAAGAACCGGCTCGTCCGGAACATTCTCCTCACCGATGACAGTGAGCTCGATCCCGGCAAGGCGGACAATCACTTTAAATGCCCACTGGACGATCCGCAGACTGGAATAATCCATTGTCTTTTTGCTGATTTTCCCAATCAGCCATTCAATTCCAAGAACCGGAATGCCGATAATCAGGAATAAGATCACGAATAAGGCAACTGGTATAATTCTCATAATGAATACTCCTTTTCATTCTAGTTATTTTATCATAGCATAAAATCCGCATTTTTTACACCCATAGTGTGTAAGATAGTAGAGAGAAAATAGAAGAAGGCTGTATTGAAGAGAATAAAAATGCTTTTAACCGTGATCGCAGTTACAACGCTGCTTTCCGGTTGTAGTTTTGGCACGATAGAAGAACAGAAAACAGGAGATGTTACATATGAGATTGTAAAGAAAGAAGAGATTCCGGAACAACTGAAAGAAGAGATAAAAGAAGCTGGAAAAAAGGAAATGTGGATCAGTTATGCAGATACAGGAAAGGAAGAAACATACCTGTATGTAGTGCGGGGGTACGGGACACAGCAGACGACCGGCTACAGCATTGAAGTAAATGCATGTTATGAGACAGTGGATACAGTGGTTATCCGTACAACGCTTCAGGGCCCGGAGAAAAAGGAAAAAATACACAAGAAAAAGACATATCCATACATTGTCATAAAGATATCATACACGGAAAAGCAGATTATATATGAATAAAAGATGTTGTAAAAGGAGGCAGGAACAATGGAATATCAGAAAAAAGAGATCCGTATATTTCAAAATGGAAGGACAGTAAATGACCAGTTCTATATTGACGGGGATTATAATGTTCCGGAGGCAAAACGGGATGTTGGAAAGATTATATTAAGCAATGGGATGTTGCGGGTAGAGGAGATGAAACAGGTAGAAAGCTATCTGAAAGTATCGGGAAAACTGGAGTTCAAAGTTCTCTATATGGCAGATGAGATGGTTCCGGTACCGGCAAGCCTGGAAGGGCGGATCCCATTTGAAGAGATGATCTATCTGGAGCAGGAACCGGAAGGAAACCTGGTGCTTCAGACGTCTGACACCGAGGTTACTGTAACGATGATCCACTCAAGAAAACTGAACATCAAGACACTGGCAGAGATTTCCATCGGAACCGAAAAGTGTACCGGTGAAGAGATTACAACCGATGTAGAAGAGAAAGCTCCGGTTTTTAAGAAAATGAAAGAAGAAGAGATTCTAAAAGTATTTGCTACCGGAAAAGATACTTACAGGATTAAAGAAGAGGTCACATTGAGCGGTACAAAGGAGCATATCGGCACACTTTTGTGGACGGATGTGACAGGCGGAAAAGCGGATACACAGTTAGGAACAGATGAACTGCTGATTAGTGGTGAACTTAACATGTTCTGCCTGTACGAAACGGCAGAAGGAAAGACGGATTGGATAGGCCGGACAGTTCCGTATGAGGGGCGGATCGAATGTATGGGTGTGATGCCCGGAATGTATCATCAGTCAGAATTACATCTTACGGATATTAATGTAGAGCCGCGGATGGATGAGAACGGCGAGATGCGTATTCTTGGCATAGAAGCAACGCTGCAAGTCCGTCTGATTGTCTACGAGGAAGAGAAGATCCAGATACTGGAAGATCTGTATATGCTGGATCATATCTGTATTCCGGAGGTAAAAGAAAAGAGGTTCTTCCGGTTAAAACTCCAGAATCATTCCAAATGCAGGATCAGTGAGGAATTAACACTGCCGGAGCTGAAAGAGGATATCTTGCAGATCTGTCACTGTAAAGGAAAGATTCAGATGGAAACAGTAAAAGCAGAGACGGATGGTGTACATATCGACGGTGTGCTGCACTTGCAGTTTTTATATGTGCGGGAAGATGATCAGACGCCGTTTGGCGTATGGAATGGAATGGTTCCGTTCAGTTATCTCCTGGAAAACGGGGGCGGCGAACCGGATATGGAAGATATGGATTGTACGGTCGAGCAGCTTTCGGTAAATCTCATGGGAAGCGGTGAAGTAGAAGTGAAAGCCGTTCTGGCATTCAACTGTTTTCAGAAAGAACCGGTGCAGATACAGAATATTGAATCTGCGGAATTCCGTCCGATGGATACCGAAGAGTTGGAAAGCCGTCCCGGAATTGTCGGATATTTCGTACAACAGGGGGATACATTATGGAATCTTGCGAAAAAATATAACACAACGGTGGAAAATATAAAAGAAGTTAATCATATGGAAAAAGAAGGTATAAATAAAGGCGATAAAATATTGATTTTTAAGCAAAATTTGGGTATACTGTAAGAACATTGTATACAAAATGTAAGGAGATAAATAAGATGGATAAAATGGAATTGAAAGCACTTGGAAAGATTAATCTGGGTCTGGATGTTCTGGGACGGAGAGAGAACGGTTATCACGATGTGCGGATGGTGATGCAGACGGTATACCTGTATGACCAGATCCGGATGGAAAAGACGAAAAAACCGGGTATAGAATTGTTGACGAATCTTTTTTATCTGCCCGTGAATGAGAATAACCTGGCGTATCAGGCAGCAGACCTTCTGATGAAGGAGTTTCATGTAAAGGAAGGCGTGAAGATCACATTAGATAAACATATACCGGTAGCGGCAGGAATGGCAGGCGGAAGTTCGAACGCGGCAGCCGTACTGTTCGGGATCAACCGTATGTTTTCGCTTGGACTTTCACAGAAAGAACTGATGGAAAGAGGCGTGACACTGGGAGCAGATGTTCCTTATTGTGTTATGCGCGGAACCGTTCTTGCAGAAGGGATAGGAGAGATCCTCACACCACTTCCGGCATGTCCGAAATGCCATGTGCTGATCGCAAAACCGCCGATCAGTGTGTCGACAAAACTGGTCTATGAGAAGCTGGATTCCCATGAGATTGAGAATCATCCGGATATTGACGGAATCATCGATGGGCTGTATGACCAGGATATTACAAAGGTAGCATCCCGGATGGGAAATGTACTGGAGAAAGTAACAATCGAAGAATATCCGGTTATTGAACAGATTAAAAATGTCATGAAGGAGCAGGGGGCACTGAATGCGATGATGAGCGGAAGTGGTCCAACGGTATTCGGCCTTTATGAGACAAAAGAGAAAGCAAGAAAAGCAGCAGCAAAGATAAGAGAAAAGCAATTAGCAAAGCAGGTGTATGTGACCGGCATACATAATGCAAGGAGGAAATAGGCATGGAACCGAATTTTAAAGTAAACATGAATGAGTATCTGCCACTTAGAGATGTCGTGTTCAATACTTTGAGACAGGCGATTCTTCGAGGTGAGTTAAAACCAGGAGAAAGACTGATGGAGATCCAGCTTGCCAATAAACTGGGAGTCAGCCGTACTCCGATCCGTGAAGCCATCCGTAAGCTGGAGCTGGAAGGACTTGTGCTGATGATCCCGAGAAAGGGCGCAGAAGTTGCAGAGATCACAGAGAAGAATATGCGGGATGTTCTGGAAGTCAGAAAGGCTTTGGAAGAACTGGCGGTTCAGCTTGCATGTGAGAAGATTACGGCTGAAGAGATCGAAGAGATGAAGAAAGCGGCCGAAGAGTTCAGGATGATATTAAAAAACAAGGATATCACAGAGATTGCGGAAGCCGATGTACGTTTTCATGATATCATTTACATGGCAACGGATAATCAGAAACTGATTCTGCTTCTGAATAACCTGCGTGAACAGATGTACCGTTATCGTGTGGAATATCTGAAGCGTGAAGAAGCATATCCACAGCTCATTGCAGAACATGCGGCAATTATCGAGTATATCAGCAAAGGTGAGAAGAAAGCTGCAACAGATGTTATGTGTAAACATATCGATAATCAGGTAACGACCGTGATCGATGTGATCCGTACAAAGCAGAACTAGAAAACAAAAAATTAAGAAAGTATGCCAGGAGTGTATAGATAAGAACCATTGTGTCGAGACTTCCTGTATCAGTAAGAATTACCGTTCATGCAGTATCTGTGAACGGTAAGAGGCAGGAAGGAGATACATAGATGAAACGGGAAAGAATTTGCCTGATCATAGCATGTCTGCTGTCATTTGCGCTGACAACCGGGATTATGGAACGGCGTATGGAAGTTGTTCATGCGGAGATTGCACAGACGCAGAAAACGCTGGCAGAGGAAGTGTTCCGCTTTCATGTGATCGCAGAAAGCAATAGTGTGAAGGATCAGCGGATTAAATTGCACGTCCGGGATACGGTACTTAGCTATATGAAATCACAGATGCCGGAAACGGAGCGTAAAAGCGCACAGTTAACGAAAGACTGGGTGAAAAAGCATCAGAAGGAACTGGTGAAGACTGCTGATGAAGTGTTAAAAAAAGAAGGCGTGTCATACCGGGCACAGGCAAAGGTGACGAGCTGCTATTTCCCGGATAAACGGTATGGTGATATCATATTTCCGGAAGGAGAGTATGAGGCGCTGAGGATCACTCTCGGAAGCGGAAAAGGACATAACTGGTGGTGCGTGCTGTACCCGAGCCTGTGCTTTACCAATGCGACCTGTGCGGTGGTTGATGAAGACGGAAAAAAAGAACTGAAAGAAGCACTCAGTGCAGAAGAATATGAGATGGTAACTGCTGCTTCGGAATTCAAGATAAAATGGTTTTTCTTCGGAAATTCCGATAAGAATACGGAAGAAGAGCATACAAAGGAGTCAGACTAACTATGAGAGACAATCAATATACTACAGAGGGAAGAATCCGGTTCAGTGAAGTGGATCATACCAGAAGAATCACACTGCCGGGGATCGTGAATTATTTTCAGGACTGCAGCACATTTCAGTCGGAAGATCTCGGACTGGGAATCATGCATTGCAGCGAGCGGAAAAGAGCCTGGATCCTGTCGTCGTGGCAGGTAGTCGTAGAACGGTATCCGGAGATAGGAGAGAAGATACAGACCAGTACCTGGGCGACAGATTTCAAGGGATTGTTCGGGGAGCGTAATTTCTGCATGACAGATGAGAATGGAAACGATGTCGCATATGCCAATTCCCTGTGGGTATACATGGATATAGAGAGAGGACGTCCGGCAAGACCGGATGAATCAGAGATTGCCCCATATGGAACCGGAGAGCCATATGAGATGACATACGAATCCAGAAAGATTCCTCTTCCAACAGAATCGGAAGAACTGGAAAGCTTTCCGGTGCGCAGATATCATATCGACACGAATGAGCATGTTAATAACTGCCAGTATGTACAGATGGCACTGGAGTCGCTTCCGAAAGACAAAGAAGTACACCAGATGCGAGTGGAATATAAGAAATCTGCAGTATATGGTGATATGATCTATCCGCGGATTGCAGCAGAAGATGACAGAACAGTCGTTGAATTATGTGATGAAAATGCAAAGCCGTATGCAGTGATCGAATTCAGATTTGCGTAAGCAGGTAACAGATACATTAAAAGAGAAGGAAACAGAGAGGAAATATATGGGATTAACAGATTATTTGGGAAAGAAAAGAAGATTGATGATCGTCAAAGAAGTGGAGTTCGGAGTATATCTGGGAAACAAAGATGACAAAGTTCTGCTTCCGAAAAAACAGGTGCCGAAAGATGTAGAAGTCGGAGATCCGGTAGAAGTATTCTTATACAAAGATTCCTCCGACCGTCTGATCGCAACCACACAGGAACCGAAGATCACGCTGGATGAACTGGCTGTACTGAAGGTTGCAGACACAGGAAGAATCGGTGCATTCCTTGACTGGGGACTGGAGAAAGATCTTCTTCTTCCATTCAAAGAGCAGACTGCGAAAGTGAAAAAAGGTGATGAAGTTCTGGTTGCACTTTACGTGGACAAGTCCGGAAGACTTTGTGCAACGATGAAAGTATATGAGAAGCTTCGTACAGATTCTCCATATAAAAAGGATGATCATGTAGAAGGAATCATTTACGAGACGAGTGATAACTTTGGCGTGTTTGTGGCAGTGGATAACTGTTACAGTGCATTAATTCCAAAGAGAGAAGCTTTTGGCAGGTTAAAAGTCGGTGATCGTGTATCTGCCAGAGTCCTGAAAGTAAGAGAGGACGGAAAATTAGACTTAAGTGTCAGAGAAAAAGCATTTCTTCAGATGGATGAGGATGCAGCGCTGATCATGAAACGCATGGAAGAATATGGCGGGAAGCTTCCGTTTAATGACAAGGCGGATCCGGAACTGATCAAACAGGAATTCGGATTGAGTAAAAATGCGTTCAAACGTGCTGTCGGAAGACTTCTTAAAGAAGGTCGTATAAAAATTTCAGAAAAGAATATTGAAATGAAAAAGAAATAAGGTATAATAAAAGCATTAAGATTGTTAATAATAAAATGAATAAAAAGGAGAATGAGAAATGAAAGTACAGAATATTACAGATATCGAAGGATTTTTCAAAGTAGTTGATTCTTGTGAAGGAAAAGTTGAACTTGTAACAGGTGAAGGTGACAGACTGAACTTAAAGTCAAAATTATCTCAGTATGTATCTATGGCAAATATCTTCTCTAACGGAGAAATTCCGGAATTGGAAATCGTTGCTCATGAGCCACAGGATATTGATAAACTTGTAAAATTCATGCTTCTTGGAACTGGAAAAGAAGACTAAGGCAAATATGAATGTTTGAGAGGGTGTTCCCTGAAGGGAGCACCTTTTTTCAATATATTTAACAGGAAGGGAGAAAGCTATGAGCTTTGCACATCTTCACGTCCATACAGAGTACAGCCTGTTGGATGGCTCAAATAAAATTAAAGAATGTGTAGCCAGGGTAAAAGAACTCGGGATGAACAGTGTGGCGATTACGGATCATGGTGTGATGTATGGTGTTATTGATTTTTACCGTGCGGCAAAAGCAGCAGGAATCAAACCGGTTCTTGGATGCGAGGTCTATGTTGCACCGGGATCCCGATTTGATAAAGAGGCTGTCGGAAGCGGTGATGACCGTTACTACCATCTGGTACTTTTGGCAGAAAATGATATCGGATATCACAATCTGATGAAGATCGTATCCAGAGGATTTACAGAAGGCTATTATTATAAACCGAGGGTAGATATCGAAGTACTGCAGGAATTTCACGAAGGGATCATTGCGCTCAGTGCATGTCTGGCCGGTGAGGTACAGAAGAATATCCTGCGTGGGATGTATGAAGAAGGGAAGGCAGCAGCACTCCGGTATCAGGACATTTTCGGAAAAGGAAATTTTTTCCTGGAACTGCAGGATCATGGGATGCAGGAGCAGCAGATCGTGAATCAGTCGCTCCTTCGTATGGCTCAGGAGACGGGGATTGAGCTTGTCGCGACGAATGATGTACATTATACCTATGCAGAAGATGTAAAGCCACATGATATTCTGTTGTGTATCCAGACTGGCAAGAAACTGGAAGATGAAGACCGTATGCGGTATGAGGGCGGTCAGTATTATATTAAGTCTGAGGAAGAGATGCGGCAGTTGTTTCCGTATGCGCTGCAGGCACTGGAGAATACACAGAAGATTGCGGACCGTTGTAATGTGGAGATTGAATTCGGTGTTACCAAATTGCCGAAATATGACGTGCCGGAGGGATATACTTCCTGGGAATATCTGAATAAGCTTTGCTTTGATGGCCTGAAAGAACGTTATCCGGACGGGGATCATTCGCTGGAAGAACGTCTGGAGTATGAATTGTCGGTCATTCAATCTATGGGATATGTGGATTATTTCCTGATCGTGTGGGATTTTATCAATTATGCAAGAACACAGGGGATCAAGGTCGGACCGGGACGAGGTTCGGCGGCAGGAAGTATCGTATCGTACTGTCTGGGAATCACAAGTATTGATCCGATCAAGTATCAGCTGCTGTTCGAGCGGTTCCTGAACCCGGAACGAGTATCCATGCCTGATATTGACGTGGACTTCTGTTTCGAAAGGCGGCAGGAAGTTATCGACTATGTAGGAAGAAAGTACGGTGCAGACCGGGTGGTACAGATCGTAACTTTTGGTACGATGGCGGCCCGCGGAGTCATCCGTGATGTGGGACGTGTGATGGATCTTCCATATGCATTTGTAGACAGCATTGCGAAGATGGTGCCGACAGAGCTGAATATTACGTTAGATAAAGCCCTGAAGATGAATTCGGAATTCAAAAAACTGTATCAGGAAGATGAACAGGTAAAGGAACTGATCGATATGTCGAGAAGACTGGAAGGTCTTCCGAGACATACATCCATGCATGCGGCAGGTGTCGTGATCGGTCAGAGGGCAATAGAGGAGTTTGTGCCTCTTTCACTTGGATCCGATGGCTCTGTGACAACACAGTTTACCATGACAACTCTGGAAGAACTGGGACTTTTGAAGATGGATTTCCTAGGACTCCGTACATTAACAGTTATCCAGGATGCAGAACGTCTGGCAGGTATCAGCAGTGGAAAGACGATTGACATCAATAAGATAGATTATGATGATAAAGCAGTCCTTGCATCCATCGGAACAGGAAAGACGGACGGAGTATTCCAGCTTGAAAGCGCCGGTATGAAGAACTTCATGAAGGAACTGAAGCCACAGAATCTGGAAGATATTATCGCCGGTATTTCATTATATCGTCCGGGTCCGATGGACTTCATCCCGCAGTATATCAAAGGCAAGAATAACCCGGAAAGCATTACCTATGACTGCCCGCAACTGGAGCCGATCCTTGCGCCGACTTACGGCTGTATCGTATATCAGGAGCAGGTTATGCAGATCGTGCGTGATCTGGCAGGTTATACACTCGGACGAAGTGACCTCCTGCGAAGAGCAATGTCCAAGAAGAAGGGCGACGTCATGCAGAAAGAACGTCAGAACTTTGTGTATGGGAATCCGGATGAGGGCGTACCAGGCTGTATTGCCAATGGAATCGACGAGAAGACGGCAAATAAGATCTATGATGAAATGATTGATTTTGCCAAATATGCATTTAACAAGTCGCATGCTGCGGCATATGCGGTGGTATCTTATCAGACAGCCTGGTTAAAATATTATTATCCGGTAGAATTTATGGCAGCACTTATGACTTCCGTGATCGATAATCCGGGGAAAGTGTCAGAGTATATTTACAGCTGCCGGCAGATGGGAATTAAGATCCTTCCGCCGGATATCAATAAAGGAGAGGGAAGTTTCTCCGTTGACAGTGGTAACATCCGTTATGGCCTGGCGGCGATCAAAAGTATCGGAAAGCCGGTGATAGAGTCGATCATCAAAGAAAGAGAAAACGGAGGGCCATTCAGCAACCTGAAAGACTTTATCGAGCGGCTGTCCGGAAAAGAGGTCAATAAGCGTACGATAGAAAGCTTTATCAAGTCCGGAGCATTTGACAGTCTGGGTGGTACAAGAAAGCAGTTCATGGTGGTCTATGTGCAGATTCTGGATCAGGTGAACCGGGAGCGGAAATACTCTATGACGGGACAGCTTTCACTGTTCGATATCGTAAGTGATGATCAGAAATCAGAATTTGATATACCACTTCCGGATGTTGGCGAGTATGAAAAAGAGACAAAGCTTGCATTTGAAAAAGAAGTGCTCGGAGTATATCTGAGCGGACACCCACTGGAAGACTATGAAGAAAAATGGAGAAAAAATATATCCAGGACGACGTTGGATTTCCAACTGGATGATGAAACCGGAAGAACGAAGGTGCATGACGGCGCAAAAGAGATTGTCGGAGGTATGATTACGAATAAGACGATCAAGTATACTAAGACAAATAAAGTGATGGCATTTATCACACTGGAAGATCTGGTTGGATCGGTAGAAGTCGTGATCTTCCCGAGAGATTTTGAAAAGAATCAGATGTATCTGAATGAGGAAGCCAAGGTATTCATCAAGGGCCGTGTATCAGAGGAAGATGATGCAGCGAGCAAACTGATCTGCGAACAGGTGATTCCATTTGCTCAGACGAGAAAAGAATTATGGCTGCAGTATCCGGATAAAGAGACATATCTTCGGCAGGAAGGAATGCTGCAGGATATTTTGAAAGTCTCTGAAGGAATGGATGAAGTTATCATTTATTGCAAAAAAGAAAAAGCAGTAAAACGCCTGCCAAAAGGCTGGAATGTGACAGCAGATGAGGTGTTGTTGAGCAGATTGACGAATTATCTTGGTGAAAGTTGTGTAAAAGTTATAGAAAAACCCATTGAAAGCGTGCATTAATTCATGTACAATATCATCGGAGAGAAATGATAATGGTTAGAAGATAATTGGAACAAACTAATACAATGGAGGAATGAATCATGGCAGACAAAAAAGTAATTCGTACAATAGGTGTATTGACAAGTGGTGGAGATGCTCCTGGAATGAACGCAGCAATCCGTGCCGTTGTTCGTACAGCACTGGGTAAAGGACTGAAAGTAAGAGGTATCAGAAGAGGATATCAGGGACTTTTAAACGAGGAAATTATCGATCTGTCAGCCAGAGACGTATCCGATACAATTGAGCGCGGAGGTACAATTCTTCAGACAGCCCGTTGTGCAGAGATGCGTACAGAGGAAGGTCAGCAGAAAGCAGCAGCTATCTGTAAAAAATATGGTATTGATGGTCTGGTAGTCATCGGTGGTGACGGATCATTTGCCGGAGCTCAGAAACTTGCTAACTTCGGAATCAACACAATCGGACTTCCGGGAACGATCGATCTGGATATTGCCTGTACGGAATATACAATCGGATTCGATACAGCCGTTAATACAGCTATGCAGGCTATTGACAAAGTACGTGATACATCAACTTCTCATGAGAGATGCTCTATCATCGAGGTTATGGGTAGAGATGCAGGATACCTTGCACTGTGGTGCGGTATTGCAAACGGAGCAGAGAAGATCCTGATGCCTGAAGAGCATGATTATGACGAAGATAAGATCATTGCTGATATTCAGGAATCAAGAAAACGTGGAAAGAAGAACTACATCATCATCAATGCAGAAGGTGTTGGAGATTCTATGAACATGGCTAAGAGAATTGAAGAAGCAACCGGTATGGAGACAAGAGCAACGATTCTCGGACACATGCAGCGTGGTGGAAGCCCGACATGTAAAGACAGAGTATACGCTTCTATCATGGGAGCAAAAGCTGTAGATCTTCTGCTTGAAGGAAAGACAAACCGTGTTGTAGGTTACAAACATGGTGAGTATGTAGACTTCGATATTGATGAAGCACTTGGAATGACAAAAGGAATTCCTGCTTACCAGTATGAGATTGCAAAAGAGCTGGCTCTGTAATTAAAACCGGAATAAAGAATAAAAAGTTATCTGTTTTATGGCAGGTAACTTTTTTTATAGCAAAGTATACAAGGGAGGTTTCGACATAAAATCTCTTGAAAATGCACGTCCAAGACGGTACAATAGTAAAATATGGTGGAGTATTCATAAAAGGAGATTTAATATCGTGGAAAATAAAAACAGGAACACTGCAGCAATCGGTGTGTTTGATTCGGGAGTCGGCGGTTTGACCGTCACAAGAGAGATCATGCGTCAGCTGCCGAATGAAAATGTAGTATATTTTGGGGATACAGCAAGAGTTCCATACGGAAGTAAGTCAAAGAATAACATTATCCGTTTTTCCAGACAGATCATCCGTTTCCTGAAGACAAAGAATGTAAAGGCAATCGTGATCGCATGCAACACGGCCAGTGCACTGGCGCTGGAGACGGTGAAGGAAGAATTTGATATTCCGATCATCGGAGTGATCGTACCGGGAGCAAGAGCTGCCGTAAGAGAGACGAAAAACGGTCAGATCGGCGTACTTGGTACAGAGGCAACGATCAAGAGCGAGACTTATACCAAAGAGATCAGAAAACTTATGCCGGAAGCGGAAGTTATAGGAAAACCATGTCCGTTATTTGTTCCGCTGGTAGAAGAAGGATTTGCAAAGCATAAGATCACAGAAGAAGTGATCGATATCTATCTGTCCGATATGAGAAAGTCGGAGATTGATACACTGATTCTGGGATGTACCCATTATCCGCTTCTCAGATCCAGGATTATGGCATATTTTGGAGAGTCTGTACATATTGTAAATCCGGCGTACGAGACAGCGATGGATTTGAAGCAGATACTGGAAGAGCAGAAAATTGCCAATACATCGGGAGAACCGGCGGCATATGATTTTTATGTCAGTGATGCAGCAGAAAAGTTTAAGAAATTTGCCAATTCAATCCTGCCATATGATGTAGATAAGACACAGGCAATTGATATTGAAGATTATTAGGAGAATATATGACAAAAGACGTATTATTAAGTATATCCGGTCTGCATCAGGATGTGACCGGGATAGAAGCGCAGGGTGATGAGCAGGGAAATGAACCGATCGAAGTGATCGCACCTGCGAATTATTATGAAAAAAACGGAAAACATTATGTGATTTATGATGAACTGGTAGAAGGAATTCCGGGAACGATCAAGAATAAGGTCAGAATTATGGATGACCGGAAGGTTGAGATCATTAAGAGCGGGATTACAAATACGCATATGGTATTCGAGAAAGACAAGATCAATATGACACAGTATGAGACACCATACGGTGAGATGATGATCGGGGTCTTTACAAAAGATATCCGGTTCGAAGAACAGGATGAAAAGATCACGGTACATGTGAACTATGCGCTGGATATCAACGGAGATCCGGTTGCAGATTGTAATATAGACATAAAAATAACAGCATTGGGTCAGTAAGTTCCAATGCTGTTATTTATTAAGTACTTATTTGTTTCTTAATCTTGCAAAAAATCCTTTTTTCTTTTCCGGTACGTCCAGCGGACCTCTTACACCTTTTACTGCTGTGATGTAAATACCGCTGATAGTAGCTTTTACTTCTTTTTTAACCGGGATCAAAGGATAAACCTGTGCGTCGCACATAAGTGTCATGATCTTTGGTCCGACTTTGGCTTTTACTACCGGTACTTTAGAACGACGAAGATACTTTGGTGTATTTTCGATTACGATATCCGGTAAGCCGGCTTCTTTTAATTTCATACGACCTTTATCGATAACCAGAATGGAAACAGTCTGTGCAACTGCATCAAGTTGTGCCTGCTGATCTGCCTGTTTCTTCTCGGCTTTCTTTCCAACGAAATATAATGCAACACATGCAACGATCAAAATCACAAGGATTACCAATAATACAATTGTAAATGTCTTCACAATAAACCTCCTATATTCTATATTCCATAACAAATATTCTAACATTGTTTTGGTGGGAGTGCAAGAAGTATACGGGAAAAGTAGACGATTTCAAAATGAAAAATTTGATAAAAGAATGAAATATATGTGAAAATGCTATGAAAGTTTTTCTAAATGTGATATAACAAAGTAGTATGCGTAAACGTATACCAAGAAATCAGATGGGATTATGATGCCCACCTTAAAATGAATAATAAAACGAGGTGCACTATGAAAAAGAAAGTGGCAATGTTATTAACAGGTGTTATGGCAGTCTCTCTTATGATGACTGGTTGCCAGTCTGCCAAAGGTCTGGAAACAGAGAATATTAAGATTTCTGTTTATAAAGGCGTTGAGGTAGATAAGGTTGACAAACCAAGTGAAGTAACGGATGATGATGTGAATACACAGATTCAATCAGTACTGGATGAAAATTCAACAACAGAAGAAGTAACAGGCCGTGCAGTAAAGAAAGGTGATACAGCGACAATTGATTTTGTCGGAAAGATGAACGGAGAAGCATTTGACGGCGGATCATCCACAGATTATCCATTGGAGATAGGTTCAAACTCTTTCATCGATGGATTTGAAGACAGTATCATCGGACATAATGCAGGCGATACCTTTGACTGGAACGGAAAGTTTCCAGAGAATTACGGAAGTTCTGACCTGGCAGGAAAAGATGTTACATTTACAATTACAGTAAAATCTATTTCCAAAAAGAAGACACCGAAGCTTACGGACAAGTTTGTAAAGAAGGTGTCAAAGGAATCTAAGACAGTAAAAGAATATAAAGAAGAAGTGAAGAAGTCGCTCGAGGAAGATAAGGAGAAGACATATAATGATTCTTTACAGCAGGCAGTATGGAAGCAGGTTCTTGATAATACAAAAGTTAAGAAATATCCGGAGAAAGATGTAAAGAAGATTGAAGATTCTCTGATCTCTCAGTACAAATCTGTTGCAGAAGCTTACAATATGTCATATGATGATCTGATCAAACAACAGATGGGAACAACTGTTGAGAAATTTGAAAAGCAGGTAACAAAAGCTGCAAAATCCAGTGTAAAGCAGACATTGGCAACAAAGGCAATTGCAGATAAAGAGAACATTAAGTTAGATGATGAGACTTATAAGACAGAGCTTAAGAAGATTGCGGATGCATACGGATACGACAGTGTGAAGGCTCTGAAGAAAGCCGCATCCAAGTCAGAGCTGAAAGAGATCGCACTGAATGATCTTGTAAAAGAATGGCTGGCTAACCAGTGCATTCAGGTTGAGACAAGCTCAAGCAGTTCATCAAGCTCAAGCAGTTCATCAAGCTCGAGTGATTCATCAAGTTCAAGTAGTTCAGACTCAGGCAATTAAGCCGGACTGAATTGAAAGCAAAAGAAAATATAAAGATAAAAAACTCCCCCGGAGTTTCTGGCATGGCACCATTCTGGTGCGGCAGAATAGACGGGGGAGTTTTTTTATCTTAAGCATTATCCGGAAAGATTTCTTTCCACTCACCGGGACGCAACGATTCATCAAGTACAATATTTCCGATGGAAATGCGTTTCAATTCAATCACGCAGCAGTGGACCGATTTCATCATGCGCCGGATCTGACGTTTCTTCCCTTCGGAAATGGTAATTATTCCATAGGTAACAGGGTGTTCAGGACGGTTTTTGTGGATATCTTTTTGAATCTCCACCGGTAATGTGGAAAGAATATCGGACATTACCGCATGTCCTGTTACGGTAATTTCAGCCGGGACGGTCGGGGTATCAGCGCCTTTCAGAATGACACCTGTTTCCAGCTTGTGTACCAGTTCCGGTGTCAGATTGCCGAGAAGGGTGAATTCATAAGTTTTCTCTTTGTGATAGGAAGGATGAGTGAGCTTCT
>OGDN01002828.1_pt1 | contig 20581 bp, 20 predicted proteins | sample 1570271 | NCBI WGS metagenome assembly OGDN01 (sample SAMEA4384481, study PRJEB24528) | human gut metagenome | reverse complement strand
CTTTTTCACCCATCATCCTTACTTTCTTGACATCAATACCACGCACTCAACGTGCAACGATACCTCAATTTTGATGTCTGCATTTTCGTTAAATTGCCCATACAACCCTACTGAATAAGCAATTTAATTCGAAAATAGCTTTTCAATTAGTCATAAATGCCTTTACCTTTACAACACCTTTTAAATTTTTTTCCGCTTCCACATGGACAAGGTTGTTTTCCGCCTATTCTTTTGGGTATTGTTAATGGCATTTGAGCTGGATCAAAAAACGGAATATTAGCCCCATGAATAATTGGTGAGGAATTGAAAAAAGGAGATGCATTATGTTGAGCAATCGAGTTAACAGAATCCACACAATCACTGGGCATATCATAAGGAATTCCATGCTTTTCAAAGTATATTTTATCAATCAGGTTTGGGCCGAAAGGCGTCGTCATAATTGTAGCATTCACATCAATTTTTGATGTGAATGCCGGATTGCAGTAATACTGCTCAATAATTTCCAGCTCATCAAATGACATAAATTGTTCATGATGCGAGATTCTCCATACTATATAATTTATAAAATCATCTGGAGATTTTTTCAAATACCTTTGAATTTCTATGATGTTTTCAAAATCATCAAGATTGCAAACCCAAGGATATGGCTCATGTTCTTCCTTCTCTAATAATGGCGAGGTATTTATAGCAATTTGCCCGAATTGATTTAGTGTTAAGACAAGCGGAAGAATTGTTTTTTTGTGTATATCAGTAATCGAAAATGGGCTGATTTTCTGTTCATATAGAGTAATTGATTCATTATGCTCTATTAGTTTTTTTAAGATAATTGCCTGTTTATATCCGCCACCAATGCCCCTATCAGAATGAAAATGATCATAGATACGCTTATATCCTTTTTCTGGGTTAAAGAAAGGCTCTCTGATTTTTGAAGCTTTAACCTCCGCAATAAGAATAAATTCTTTATACTCTATCAGTAAATCGTGTTCTTTTGTTCCTTTTTCTTCGCAAACAGTTTGATGATAGGTAGCCTTGTTTCCAAAAATCATTTTAAATTGTTCAAGAAACATTTCTTCAACCCGATCAGCTTTTTTCTTACTAAATTTAGATGCAGCCTTTCCAGTTTGTTGTTCCAACAAATCGTTGATTTTATAATAAATTGCATTAAGAAGAAAAGTTGGAACTGCAACAAATATCACATCTCCCAATTTGCATAATGGCTGATTTACAAAGGGATTCTCATCATTGTAATATTTGAAGTTGCGTTCTTTACGCTCAATGGCAAACAAATTTATAAAAGTTGAAGCTTTTTTATCTCCAAAGTATTGATAAATCTCGGAGATATTAATTGAAAAGAGACCGTCTATAGAATCATATATTTCTTGTGAGCTTTTCAAAAGGTCATTGTACGATTCTTCAGAGAATTCACCATATAATTTCTCGAATACTGATTTCTTTAACTGCCTGGGCTTATCAATGGATTCTTGTACTTTCTCTTTAACATAATGATAGAATGATAAAAAATCTTGTGTAGATAAACCCGTAATGGATAGTAATTCATTATCAAATTGAGAAAAAAGCTTATCTATTAATTGCTCTGTTTGTTCCTCGTATCTTAGATCTCCCATATCAAAATATGAAATGAAAGCCGCTGCTGAAATCAATCGATGTTTCTTTTCAACATCACTAAGTGATGCAACCTCATTGATTGATGGCAAAAATCCCTTATAATATGTAGCTGTTATTTTTTGAAGATCGTTTTCTATTTCTTCATATTCTGTTATACTCTGAATTGGAACGATATTAGAAGGAGATGTACTCATAAGTAATCCAGCAAGATATAGGTATTGTTTTTGAGGGGACATGAGATTAGTTTTATTAAAAATATCTGATGCTTCTGATGCTTCTTCTCCTTCCGCTACACTAGTAACAAACTGAGTTGCTATCCATCCAAGTAGTTCTTTGGTATCAATATTTCGCAGTCTTGATTTTAGCTCTTCAATTTTTTTCTCCATTAAATATCTACCTCTTTTGCCTTTATTTACAATTAATTATCAATCTGAAACGGCTGTATATAATTGTTGTTTGAGCGATATGCAAGGTTACTTGTAACAGGATATGCGAAATAGAAAGCCTCTTATATCTCCACCATCTCAAACTGACAAGTGTGTTTCTTACTCTTCTTATCATAATTCACGCCAACAAACAGCACTTTTCCATGATAATCCTTCAAACAGCGAATATAGTTTCGGTCTTTGATCTGTTCCAATGCAATACCAGCGGTTTGATTCCATTTCAGTTCCACGATCATTGCCGGGTTATGATTTCCAGTTCTCGGTACAAATACCAGATCTGCAAAGCCTTCTCCGCCCTGCAACTCCCGATAAACCGCATAGCTGTCTTGTGCGGAATAGTATGCTAGACTCAGCACACAAGCCAGCGAATTTTCATTGTTGTACTGAATCACAGAACAGTTGTCACTGTGAACTTCCTGAAGCATTTCCGCCACCTTTTCCGCATTCTGTGCCAACGTCAATTGCAGCAGCTTGTCGGAACGATGAATGGCATTGTTGACCGTCTGGAATTCCTGCCCCTGGATGGAATTGAGAAATTCCTGCCGCACTTCCTTGTTGGGAATCCAGGCGGTTTTTGTATCGAAGTCGTAAGTCAGATAGCCCAGATGCACCAGCAAAGTCAAAATATCATCCGCGGTTTCAAAGGTACACATATCGTTCTGGAATGTTTTCGTGTTAATAGAAATATGCTCTCCGGCAATCATGCGAATGATCTTGTCCCGTAAGCCGTTTTCGTTGCGGACAATGTACATTTTCAGGGCCTCATAGGTTTCCGTTTGCGTCCAATAGCTGTCGAAGACTCGGTTCATCATTGCTGATGTCACAGATCTTGGATTGTAAATCGACACCCCGTTGACATTGTATCCGTCATACCAATCTTTTGTCTGCTCGAAAGACATCTGATAACATTCACAAAGTTGACGAACTTCCCTCTCTGTAAAACCAGTAGATTCTGCGAGTGCATATTGATTGGTCATGGAGTATTCATCAAACATATTCAATGCAGAATGTTGACCATATTTCTTGATTGGGAGAATCCCAGTCATATAGGCAAGTGCCACATAGGGTTGTCCTTTCAGAAGATCCCGCAGAAAATCCAGATATTCCTTTTGAGCAGTTGCATTATCCCGATGCACCCGGAAAATGGAATCCCATTCGTCAATGATGAAGATAAACTTTTCTTCACATTGACCGTACAGATCTTCCAACGCAATAATCAAACTGGTTTCTTCCGGCTCTATCCCGGAGAATGTCTGTTTCATCTCTTTTAGCACACGTTTCTGCAAGAAGTCCAGCATTTCATGGACATTTTTGGTTCTGCCAAGGAATTTCTGCATATCGATGTGAATCACATTATACCGGTTCAGGTGCTTTTCAAAATCCGGTGTCTGTGCGATCTGAAACTTGGAAAACAATTCTCTCGAATCGCAGCCCTTGCTGTAATAAGCCGTCAGCATATTCTCTGCCATCGACTTTCCAAATCTTCTGGGACGGCTGACGCAGATCTCCTTGTTTTCTCCAAACAAACATTTATTGGTGAAAGAAATCAACATGGTCTTATCCACATAAATTTCAGAATAAGTGACCGTAGAGTAAAACAAATCATTTCCCGGGTTCAGATAGATTCCCATGATGCAGCACCTCCGTTTTTTCTTAGTATACCATAAATTTAAAGAGAAATCAAGACAGCAACGCCGTTATAAAATCTAAAAATCCTCCCCTGCTTTTATATTTTGCAAAGGAGGATTTTTGAAGTGGTTCACTTTTCAATGGAAACCGCGACACCTGATTGAAATGTAAAATCCAGTCGATCGAAAGAAACCGTTACTTTTGCAAGTAAATGCCGAACCAGTGTTTCATCAAATTCGGTAATGTGATGCGGCTGAGCAGCCAAAAATTCCTGCAGTTCCCGCATACGGTCTTTCTGCTCCTGTTGAGAAACATTTTCCCTTAAAGCCTGTTCCTTTTGCTCTCGCAGCCGAAAGATCTCCTGTGCTATTTCCTCATAATCCTCATGCCGTTCTGCACATTCGATCAACTTTTTCTGAAGAACATCTAACTTTCTCTGTATTTCCTCGGGCAGATTGGATTGTTCCATTTCAATCACTTCAGTCATATTTTCCTGTAAGATAGAAAGGTATGTTTCACTGCCGCCTGTCAATTGATTCAAAGCATCCACAAAAGCTTGTTTCAAAGATTCCTCATAGACTGTTCGTGCATGACACGCTCCTTTTTTCTCCAGTCTGGTCATACATCGCCACACCACAGATTTGCAGCCTCGGTTATTCCAATGGATTCTGCGGAATTGTTCCCCACATTCAGCACAGTAAAGCAAACCAGTAAAACAGTGTTTTGCACTAAATCCACGCCGTCTGCCCATACAATCCACCTGTGAACCACGCCTTGCAATTTCCTCCTGTACCTGTAAGAACAATGCTCTGGGAATAATTGCCTCATGATCGTCCTCCACATAATACTGCGGCATTTCACCGTTATTTTTAATGCGTTTTTTCTTGAGAAAATCCACAGTATATGTTTTTTGCAGAAGGGCATCTCCCATATACTTTTCATTTTCCAGAATTAACCGAATCGAACTGTCATGCCATCGGGTATTGCCTCTTGCTGTTCGGATACCGTCCCGTTCCAGTCCCCTTGCGATCTGCTGACAACTTGCTCCCTCCAGATATTCCCGATAGATTCGTTTTACCGTTTCCGCTTGTTCTGGATTGATCACAAGATCTCCGTTTTCGTCCTTATCATAGCCAAGAAAACAGCTGGCATTGACCATCACCTTTCCCTGTTGAAACCGATACTGCATTCCCAGTTTGACATTCTGACTCAGAGATTCTGATTCCTGTTGTGCCAGAGATGCCATAATGGTAATCAGCACTTCCCCTTTCGCATCCATTGTGTTGATGGACTCTTTTTCAAAATAGATTGGAATGTTTTGTGCTTTCAGCTGTCGGATATAATTCAGGCAATCTACTGTGTTTCTGGCGAATCGGCTGATGGATTTGGTAATGAGCATATCAATCTTTCCGTCCATGCAGTCCTGAATCATCTGATGAAACTGTTCCCGATGTTTTGTGGAGGTTGCACTGATGCCGTCATCGGCATAGATTCCAGCAAAGACCCATTCCGGATTCCTGTGAATGACTTCCTCATAATGTGCAATTTGTGCCTGATAGCTGGTTGCCTGTTCCTCTGTATCCGTGGAAACACGGCAATAGGCTGCCACACGAATCTTTCGAGTTTCCTGTGACGCTACAGCATGATTTCTTTGCTTTCGGGGTGGAATTGTAGTGACCTTTGGCATTGTTGCATTACTCCTTGTTTTGTATCAAATGATAAAGATATTCTGCCTGCTGAAATGGCGTATTTCCATCTAATTCTGGTATTTGCTGCGGCAGTTCCAACAAAAATTTTGTCTGTGGACATACGGGCTTTCTCCTCGTTTTTCCAAGTCGCTGCATTACATCTGCACGATGCTGCCACTCTGCATTTGCTCGAGCATATGTTTCTTTGTCCAGAATTGCCGGATAAAAAGCATCTCCAAGGTAGCATTTTCGCTGCATCATTCGACGAACAGTGCTATGTGCCATGGGATGACCTGCTGCTCTTGCTGCCGACTGTAAACTCATACCGGCAATATAATTTTGAAAAATAAGGCGAATCTGTGCTGCCTCTTCCGGTATAATCACAGCAGCACCGTTTTCAATTCGGTAGCCATAAGGAATCTGTCCCATCAAATTTCCTCCTTTAACAGCAGACCGCATTTGAGCCGAAATCCAATATGATTCCGATCATACAAAATTATTTGTTCTGCAAATGCAGAAAACCATGTCTCCTGAAATTCTGTCAACATTGCAGAATCCTGCTCTGTAAATCGCAGCAGCTGCTTTAATTCTGCAATTATCTCAGTTTCTCCATGTGTTTCCTGTTCCAACTGTGCAATTTCCATACGGCAGGACTCTGCTTGTTTCTGCAAAGCATTCATTTCCTGCCGGAATAAAACAGGATCTATGACCTTTTGTGCATACAAACGGTGCAGTGTGTTTTTCTTTTCAGCATGAGATTCCAGCTGCTTTTGCAGTTCCTGCATTCGCTGGACATTTTCATCATTGCTGTTCGCTTTCAGCTGTTCTAACAATGGTTTCAAAATGTGCTTTCTGCTGAAAATCAGTTTGTTCAACATCGTAACAAAAGCGGCTTTCAATATATCCTCCCGCACATATTTCATAGGGCATTTTTGAGCACTTTCAATATGAGCCGCACACGTCCATGCAATTTCATTGCCGCTGTGGATCCTGCGTTTGCAAGTGCTGCCGCATTTGCCGCAAATCACCTTTCCGGAAAAAGCATATCGCTTTTGATATTTTCCTGTACCACACACAATGCCTTTTTCGGCAGCTCGCTGTCGAATGACTGCATTTGCTTTTGCAAAAGTTTCCCGACTAACAATTGGTATGTGGTGATCTGAAAGAAGATAACATTCCACTTCTCCATGATTTTTGTGCCGATGAAAATGTGCATCGGTATACGTTTTCTGCAGCAAAACATCTCCCACATATTTTTCATTCGCAGCAATTCCACGAATCGCAGCATCACACCAATGACGTCCATTCTTGAAGGGAATCCCCTGCTGTTCCAACAGATCTGCAATCTGACAAGAACTTTTTCCGGATAACAAGGCAGAAAAAATGTATTTCACAATTTCTGCCTCCTCGGGTTCGAGCCCCATCTCTCCCCTGTCATTTCTGCAATACCCATAAGGGAAAGACGATGACACATAGGTACCATTTTGAAACCGGTGCTGTACCGACCACTTCTCATTTCTGGATATGGATAAAGATTCTTCCTCTGCCATGCTGCTGAGTATCGTCAGAAACAATTCGCTTTCCATACTGCCGGTGTCTATGTTTTCTTTTTCAAAGAAAACGGAAACCCCAATTCCTGTTAGTTCCCGAACAAGAGCGAGACACTCTGCCGTATTTCTGGAAAACCGACTGATGGATTTCACCAGAATGCGGTCTACCCTGCCCATGCGGCAAGCCTGTAAAAGGTCTTGCAGTCCAGGACGAATTTCTGCTTTTGTTCCAGTAATGCCAGCATCATAAAAGATACCGGCGGATTCCCACTCTGTATGCAGTTTGATCCAGGATTCATAATGTGCCTTCTGTGTTTCCAAACTTTCTATCTGGTCATCATGCTCTGTGGAAACACGGCAATAAGCCGCTACACGACATTTTCGATGAACAGTTGCGGAGCGATTTGCCTCAATTTTGGTAATAGTTTTCATGCTTCTGCACCTCCTTTTGACGTGTCCATATTACCTCTTTTTTGGCGGAATTGCAAGCGTTTTCGGCAATAAGTCCACGTAAATCGGAGAGAAAGAATGCCGATTTTTGAGCGTTAATTTGTCATATTCCTCAAAGGAAATCAAACCGGAATGGTATAACGCATCAGTCAGCTTTTGAGCACGGTGGTAATTCAGTTCATCCATCAATTTTTGTTGTTCCATAAAAGAATCCTCACTGATTGAAATTATCCCAAGAAACATAACCGGTCACATACTGTCCCACCGGTGTTTTTCCGCAGAACTCCGGCTTTGTGGTGATACGATAGCGGCCGTTCTTGCAGGCAATGCCGTCATAAAGATAGTAAGTGCCGCTGATTTTTCTGGTTACAGATGTAGTTTCTGCACTGGCGAACAGAGGTGTATTGGCACGAATGGCAACCTTCTGTCCCTTGGTGAACTGGCTGCCATTGGTGTAGACCGCACTTCCAGATGCATCAAATACAGAATATCCAACCTTGCAAGCTTTTTTTGCATTTTCTAAGGAAGAATATGCCCCCAGCTGTGACTTCGCATCCGTCCAAAACTTTCTCACTCGGTAAAGCTGCTTTGTAGAAAGTGCAGAAGAGGAACCTGCATTCAAATAAGACTGTACCTTTTTCTTGAACTCCGCCCAATGGGGCAAAATGTATGCCGGACACATCTTGTACCGATTGTACATGGTATTCAGCTGGTCAATCGTTCCGTTTCGTCCGTCACGAACATTGAGCCAGTGGGTATGCGTGTAGAGATGGTTGATGTCCAATCCATACTGTTTTAATAACGCTGCGGCAAGTTTCGCACAGTTGTCTTCCGACTTCTTATCCGTAGAATTATACGCAGAGGACATAATGCACTCAATGGCAATGGTTCTTCTGTTGCCATTCCCAGAGCCATCAGCAGCGTGCCAGCCGCTCAGGCTGTGGGGCAGATTCTGCCATGCACACACGTTATCCACATAGTAATGGACACGCACATCCTTCATGTTGTTATTGACGGTTGCCCTTGTGTACTGTTCCGCAGGTGTCGTTCCGCTTGCTACAGAAATCCAGTCTGTGTTGTGGACAGTCACACCAATGATTTTTCCTGCCATGGAAACAGAGGGCATATCAATACGGTTGGGATTGTGTTTGGTAAGCAAATATTCGTTGATTTTTACTCCATTCAGAGTCGTTGTTGCATCGGGTCTTAAAATAGCCATATTACTTTTCCTCCTTGTCGGTCGTTTCGTCCGTTCTGCCGATTTTCGTTTGCAGAACATCGATTGCTTTTTGGATTGCAGGCGGATACGGAATCCCCATTAAACTTGTATTTTCCACGATGGAAAGCAGTTCGTTCAAGCAAAAGCTGATGCAGACAGCATCCCGGATGTAGTTGGTATTCAGCAGAATATCCATCCGAACTGCAACGACGATCAGCATTAAAGTGCAAACCTTTTTCGCCAGACCGAACCAGCCGGCTTTGGAAGAAAGTCCGCCGCTTTCTGTGTGTTTGGACTTTTTCATCATGGCGGTGATGATACCGGTGAAGAAGTCGATTGCCATAAAGATGACCAATGTCATCAGAGCGGAGTCCCAGCCGCCAAAAATGGCAGTAAAAAAGCCGCCGACCAAGCCGACAGCTACACAAATGGTATCTTTCATCATATTTTCAACCCTCCAGTACTTTTAGGAATCGGATTTTCGGGTGGGAATTGTTGCTTCTGCCCATCCAGGCAAGGTAATATTCGCCGTCAGAAATGCCGGTGCATTCTGTGATGGTGGTGATAAAGGTATCCGACTGCAGCCATTGAAAATCCAGAGAAACCGCACGATTTGCATCAATCTCTGTGTTTACATACACGCCAATGGGAATGTCGATCTTCTGCGGCTTTTGCACCAGATACAGGCTTCCGGCTTCACTCGAACCCGATTGATAGGACATCACGATTTCCGCATTTTTCGTCAAGGACAGAGACTTTGTACAAACGGTCAAGACCGACTTATCCCAGTTAAAACACGTCTGCGAATAGGACAGCACAAAATCATTTGCTGCACTGCAAAACTGCGGATAGGCAGCCAAGAAATCTGTCATTGTCTGATACCCACCGTCCAAAATCATGCTGATGTCCGGTGCGTAGGTCGAAATGGCATCCTGTCCAGACTGAAACAGAATGGTGTAATTTCTGCCGCTTGTCAGGTTGTCGATTTGCTTTTGCAGGCTCTCCAGAGTGCGTTCTGTCTTTTCCGAATAGACCGTAACCTTTGTACTAAGCCCATTGATTTGTGTGCCGAAGCCATCCCATTGTGCGATTTTAGCGACAGTGATCTGATCCAACGCAGATTGATTTTCGTGGGTATGTGCCTTTTCCAAAAGCGGCTGAACAGCATCCTGAATCAGTGTTTTTACAGCATCAGTATCCGGATAGTTTGTCAAATCCGGAGAAACGCCGTCCTTTCCGTCAATCCCATCTCTACCATCTTTTCCTGGTAAGCCATCTTTCCCATTTGTGCCATCCCTCCCAGGTAAACCGTCTGCACCATCTTTTCCATCCTTTCCAGGTAATCCATCTTTACCGTCCCTGCCTTTCAAACTCTCCAGCCATTCTGCAGCTGTCCCCACAAAACCATTTTCTGTGGCGATCTCATAAGCAGAACGGCCATCCTTTCCGTTTGCCCCGGTTTGCATCTCGGAAAGCTTTTTCAAAAGCTGCGTATATAGATCCGGCGTTGGCGGAATGGGTGTTGCACTGTCCTCCACAAAGCCGGATTGTCGAATATGCAGTGTGACAGGAACCGTGGTTGCTCGAACCGTGGTATCGCTTTCCGCATCGTAGCCAAACAAACTCATCTTCACCGCACCGGGATGCAGTTCGGCGGGCAGCAAGCAAGTCGTTCCCTCTGTGCCAAGCACCACGTTGTATGTTTCTTCGCACTGCGTGAACTGCACCACTTTGTGCAGCGTTTTCCAAGCTCCATCAAACACGAACTTCACCGAAACAAATGCGATCTGGTCAGAGGCAAGGACTTCCCGCTCCAGCACTTCAATCTTTTGATTCTTTACTAAAAATTTCATCATCCGTTTTTCACCTCGTTCCACACATTATTTTCAGGATCATATTCCAAATAGCCGTCTGTACACTGGATTTTTTGCAGATAGTCATTGTAATAATGCTTTCCGGAGGACATCCAGTTGACCGGTTTGGTGATGGCGTTCCACTGTGCAATTGTACCTTCATAGGTGATGCTTTTTAGGCTCTCGCAATACGTCAGTATATTTTGTCCGAATGTCTTGCAATTTGCCGAAATCGTAAGATTGGACAATGCTGTACATCTTGTAAACGCAAAAGCACCAATGGAATCACACGCAACACGAGCAGTCTTCAGCTTTGCACAGCCGCTGAAAACATACTTTCCCCATGTTTTCACGTTGGCAGGCACAGTGATTTCTGCAATGGCAGTGTGCTGAAATGCAAACGACTGAATTGCAGTAACCGCCTGCGGAATCGTAACGGAAGTCAGACCAGCAGTATAGTTGCTTACAGCATCTTCCTGTGCAAAAGCGGCATTTCCAATGCTGGTCAGCGTAGCCGGCAGAGATACCGTTTTCGCATTGGCACAATGATAAAACAAGCGGTCTCCCAAGCTGGTAATGTCATTGCTGAGCACAATTTCCTTGATCTGATCATTTTGATCAAACACAGAATCATGAGAAGTATAGTCGTAGGTTGCACCCGTTCCACGAAGCAGCAGCTTGCCGTTGTCATAGAGAACATAGTAGATGTTTTCACCGCACTGTCCGGTCGCTAGGATTTCGCCTGCGGTCAAATCATCTACCTTGGTCTGCAGTTCAGAAATCTGACTGTTCATCGCATCCAGCCGCTTTTGCAGTTCGTCCAGTGTGGCATTTGTCTTTGCCATTTCGGCAAGCATCTCTGTTACTCTGCACTTACCAAGAATACACTTGCAGTATCCGCATTTGCTTTCATCTGCACGGCAGTCTGTCAGGTCGGAATCCAGAATACTTGTCGTTCCGGCACGCAGTTTTACAACTGCTAAAGTCAGATAAGTCGTCACATTGTTGTTGGTAAAGGTGGGAATGGTTGGACTGGTGGCTGCTGTACCTGCCAGAACACGAATCCCACAGGTGCGAGTGGAACGATCACAGTAGATCCCGATTGCTACATAACGATTCAGAGATTCATCTACGTAGGAAGAAAGGTCGATGGTATGCAGGGTGTCACTGATAAAATAGTGTCCATCGATCCACGCCTTGCCCGTTCCGAATGTAATGGATAAATTTTTGATTGTTGGTGCAAAACACTGTCGGTAAGTATCCAGAATCCCGTTGCAAATCAGGCTGGACAGATATGCGGTGAAATCCTCTGCGGTATACACCCGGTCAAGGTTTTGTGCGTTAAAAAATCCATAGGAAAAAGACATATGAATATCACTCCGTTTCTTTAAATGTCGGTGTCAGACTTCTGCCGTTCTGGTCGAGACTCTCCACCATGCCGATCAGCTGGATTCTAGGTTGAATCAAACCAAAGCGTTTCTGTTCGACTGTCACATAGTCGCCCACAAAGTAATCCTTGTTGTACTGATACTGGGTCGAAAAAGCAGCGATAGCGGATTCCGATGCCGTTTTTGGCTGCACCAGATGTTCTGCACCGCTGCTTTTCAAAATTTCCAGATATTCCGCATCCGTCACATCTTCTTCCTGTGCCGTGTTTCGCTCGTCTACATACACCTCATAGCGGTCAAGATAGGTCGGCTCTGTACCAGAACAGAAGGTCGTGCGTTTTCTGGCATTTCCTTCGCCGCAGCCCAGCACATAGGCGAAGTTTTTCTGCACGGCATCGTCTGCTGCATAGGAGAATGACAGCAGATTGTTGTACGCATCGGAGAACACGATGTGAGGATTGTCATCCTGCAACAAACTGCGGTCTGTTCCGGAAAACAGGTCGCATTTTAGTGCATTTCCATCCAGCCGCACATTTGCTGAACCGCCGATGGTTTCACAAAGGCTGTACAGCCATTCTAAGATGTTATCATAGCTGACCTGCATTCGTGCGGTTTTCTGCCAGCAGTCGCCAGAAACCGTCCCCATGGAAAAACCGGGCAGATTGCGGATTCCGGCGGAGATGGCATTGCGGGACAGCACCTTGCGGACGATGTCCTCATAGCTGCCGTTTGCGGTGATGGTGGGATAGATGATTCTTCGTTCCAGCAGGCAGGCAAGAAACCGTCCGGTGACCGTCAGATAATCGCCCTTTTCAGTATCGGTCTCCAATTGCAGAGATTCAATGATGCCAAAATGCTGGGCATCATCACTCCTTGCCACAATTCTGCCACGCTGAAAGATGGATACATTCTGCGGACTGGCAGCGATATACACCTCAAAACAGCCGCACTGGTAGAACTCAATGTCCCATAAGAGCGAAGAATAACTGTCGCAGATGGCTTCCAAAGAAATAGAAATGTGGTCTTTCAGAGCCGTCAAGCTGTAAATTTCCAACTGCATTTCTCACACCCCCAGATAGGAATTGCGGTGCATCAATGTCACTCGCAGCTTTTTCACCCCACGAACTGCCTCGACCCGAAAGGTATTTGTTCCTTCTTTTAGTGTCAGCCAAGTCGAACCGGAAACCAGCCGATTCAGGATGTTGCTGTCTACGCCATTGCGTGTCAGCGTGACAGTCTTGTTTCCGGTTTTCGTGGTAACCGTAATGACATCACCGGTCAGAATATCGCCTTTGATTTGCAGATACTCGCCGTTTTCGTTGTAGATTGTCGGTGTCACTGCTACTATTTCTTGCGGAATGTCGCTTGGCAATGCCTCGATTCGCAGCGTGAATCCAGTTTCATCCCCGTCATTGGTAATGGAAAACAGATTGCTGTTGGAATACACGCCCAAAGGAAACGGAGCATCGCTCTCCGGAAAGGGAAAGTGAAATGCTCCGATCACACCACTGTAGTAGGCGTAGAAAATATCCCGGCTGTACCAGTAAATATCCGGGCAGAGAATGGAGATCTGCCCACTGATCTGCTGCTCGAAATTTGATATCTCACAGGTTTCTACATACCCCTCAGCATAGACATCGATGTTCGCTGTCTTGTACCAGATCTTGATGTATCGGGACGGCTTGACCACATGATACAGCTGATGACGCCGTTTCTCGATGCCGATGCCACGCATAGCAAAGGAGATGACCACGTTTCGCTTTTCGATGAAAGCATTGTTGAGGTAGCTGCCGTTCATGCCTGCGTAAGAAGAAGTGGAAATCGTTCCGGCAGGCGGATTCAGACCTTCGATTTTGGAGGTCATGTATTGGTTGGCGGTGATGGATAGGTTCACTTGTTCGCCGGATTCGTTTTCGAGAATAAGGGTGAAATACATGGGATGCTCCTTTTCTATCGGCAAAAAACATTTTCAACAAGTATATTTATTTGACTTTTTGCCGATAATATGATATACTGCTATTAGACGGAGGTGGCGTATATGAAATACGATTCTGTTGCAGAAATCGCAAAAAAATGGAATGTTTCAGAAAGAACTGTGCGAAATTATTGTGCATCCGGAAGAATTGAAGGTGCAGTCTTAAAAGGAAAAACATGGTGTATTCCAGAAAATGCGGAGCGTCCAAAACGGAAAAACGGGAAAGAAACAAGCCCAGAGCGAACGCTTTTATCGGTACTGCGTGAAGAAAAGGCAAGAAAAATAAAGGGTGGCATCTATCATAAAATCCAGATCGAATTGACATACAATTCAAATCATATAGAAGGAAGTCGGCTGACACACGATCAGACTCGTTTTATCTATGAAACAAATACGATCGGAATGGAAAAGACATCTGTTTTGAATGTGGACGACATTGTAGAAACGGCAAATCATTTCAAATGCATTGATATGATTATTGATGCAGCAAATCAACCATTGAGCGAAGCTTTTCTCAAATCACTGCATCGCACTTTAAAAAGCGGAACCAGTGATTCCAGAAAAGAATGGTTTGCTGTCGGTGAATACAAAAAGATTCCAAATGAAGTTGGAGGAAGAGAGACAACTCCACCGGAACAGGTTGCCCATCAAATCAAAGCATTATTGTCCGCATATCATCAGAAAAAAGAAAAGACACTGGAAGAACTCATTGCTTTTCATGTTGCATTTGAAAGGATCCATCCTTTTCAAGATGGAAATGGCCGTGTTGGACGATTGATTTTATTCAAGGAATGTCTGCGAAATCAAATTGTGCCGTTTATTATTGATGATAGCCTAAAAATGTTCTATTATCGGGGGTTACACGAATGGCACGATGAACATGGTTATCTCATTGACACTTGTTTAACCGCACAAGATCGGTTTAAGAATGATCTGGATTACTTCCGAATTGTATATTCGGACTAAATTCTTACAAATGCAACGCATTCCGTGTCAGCCGATAAATCTCCAACCGTGACAGTGCCTTCGGCGATTGATTGGTCTGATTCACCGTTTTCCGGTTGTCCGTGTTGTAATAATTGTTCACCGTTCCACCGGAACTGTCGGGCAGCATTGCTCCGGAGATTCCACGCAAGCTGTAATTCAAATCAGAATCCATAGTCAGCTGCATGGCTTTCGCCACACCGCCCACTGCTTTCTCCACATACTTCTTGCTTTTGTCGATGCCGTCTGCCAGTCCTTTCATAAAGTCCGGCATCCAACTCTCGTAGTCTGTCAGAGGACCTTTGTCTGGTACAGAGAAGTGCAGGAAATCCCGAATGGTATCGGCAACATTGGTGACGCAGTCTGCCAGCCAGCCGATGGCACTCTGAATGCCGTCAATGATTCCCTGAATGATATCCCGTCCCCAGTTCCAGGCATCCGAAGCCAATTCTTTGATATATCCCACAGCGGCATCGAATCCATTTTGAATGGTGGACTGGATGCCGCTGATTTTATCGGAAACTGCAGAACGAATATTGTCCCAGATGCTGGACACCGTAGAAGAAATGCTCTGCATCACGTTGGAAATCGTACTCTTGATGCTGTTCCAGATGTTAGATACCACCGATTGGATGGCGTTCAGAACATTGGAAACCGCTGAACTGATCTGATTCCAGATAGACGATACCACAGAAAAGATGGCATTCATCACACTGGAAATCGTGCCGGAGATGCTGTTCCAGATGGAAGAAACCACGTTCCAGATCGCTGACAAAACTGACGAAATGAAACCAGATACCGCATTCCAAACTGTAGTCACCACATCTTGAATTGCCGTCAAAACCGTGGAAATTGTAGTAGAGATGGCATTCCAGATGGTTTCAAATGTCGTTCGGATGCCTTCTAAAATCGGTGTTAAAAACGCCACGATCGCATTCCAAATGGCACTGATCTTCTCCGAGATCCAGTCCATCACTCTGCCCACAATGATTTGGATGGCTTCAAAAATCGTCTGAAACAGATAGCCGAATGCCGTGATCAGCGGTTCTAAGGTGGTGTAAATGGCGTTCCAAACGGTCGTAATGACGTTATAAATTGCCTGAAAAACCGTAGAAACCACATTGTAAATGGCATTGAAAATCGTACTGAAAAAGTTGTAGATTGCCGTAAAAATAGTGGTGAAGAAGTCCCGAATCGCCGTAAATACAGTTGTTGCCACCGCCTGAATGGCAGTGACAATGGCGGTGAAGGTATTGGAAATAGACGTCCAAGTGTTGACGAAAAAGTCCCGGATTCCGGTAACGATTCCCGTGAAAAAGGAAGCGATGCTGTTCCATGTATCTACGAAAAATGTTTTGATGGAAGTCCAGACTTCGTTCCAACTTGTTCCGAACCATCCCAGCACCACATCTGCAATGTCTTTCAGGGTATTCATGATATTACGGAACGTGTTGACAACGAAATTCCAGATAGATGTAAAAATACCTTTGACACCGTTCCAGCACTGCTCCCAGTCACCAGTGAACAGACCGATCAGAGCATCCAGCAGCCCCAGAAGAACGCCAGTAAACTCTGAAAAGATGTTGGAGATATTCTGAAAAACGCCTTCAAAAATGGGAGCTAACAGATTGCACAGTCCATCCCACGCTGCTTTCAGCACATCGGTAAAACTCTCAAAGTCGAATCCCAGAGCATTTAGCCGGTCAGTGATGCCCTGTGTCAATCCGGTAAAGGTGCTTTTGATTTGTTCCCAGATGGCGATGATGTTGCTTTTGAATTCGTCATTGGTTTTCCAGAGATGCACAAAGGCAGCCACCAAAGCGGCAACAGCTGCGATAATGGCAAGCAGCGGACCTAATGACACACCCAACGCTCCGGTAATGGCACCAATGCCACTTTGCACAGCCGAGAAAAGGGCAGGCAGTTTGGACACTGCGGAAAAGACCGTTCCCACGCTGGAGATGGTCTTTCCCAGCACCACCAGCATCGGACCCAGAGCAGCAGCCACCAGTGCAATTTTCGCAATGGTTTCTTTGGTCTGCGGATCCAGTTGATTCAGCTTGTCCACCAGTTCCTGAATGCGGGAAACAATGGAGCGAATAGTGGGCATCAGGATGTCAGAAAAGGAAATCGCCAGTTCTTCCAGCTGAGATTTCAGAATAGTCAGCTGTCCGGCAAGGTTGTCCTGCATGGTTTCTGCCATGGAAAAAGACGTGCCGTCACAGTTACTGATTGCACTGGATAATTTATCAATATCCGCAGGTGCAGCATTCATCAATGCAAGAAAGCCAGACATGGCATTCTTTCCCACTAATGCACTGGCAGCTGACGCCTGTTCCGATTCTGACATTTTAGAAAAGGCATCACGGCAGTCAGCTAAGATGTCCGACAGATCACGCATGGAACCATCTGCATTGGTAGTCTGAATACTTATCTCACCAAAAGTCTCGCTGCAAAACTTTACATCTCCAGACAGTGCAAGCATAGTTGAACGCAAAGAAGTTCCTGCCTGTTCCGATTTGATTCCTGCATTTGCCATAAGTCCGATAGCTTCGGCGGTATCTTCTACGGAAAAGCCAAGAGAACCAGCAACCGGAGCAGCATACTTGAAGGTTTCACCCATCATGGAAACGTTTGTATTGGCATTACTGGATGCTGCCGCCAGCACATCAGCAAAGTGGGCACTGTCGGCAGAGGTCAAACCGAATGCAGTCAATGCATCTGTCACAATATCAGAGGTAGTAGCCAAATCTTCTCCCGAAGCGGCAGCAAGATTCATGATGCCTTCGATACCGGAGAGCATATCTTCTGTTTTCCAGCCTGCCATTGCCATATAATTCATGGCTTCGGCGGCTTCACTTGCGGAGAATTTTGTTTGAGAACCCATTTCACGTGCCTTGGCACGCAGTGACTCCAAATCATCACCAGTTGCACCAGATACAGCGGCAACCTTGCTCATGGCAGCATCAAAGTCTGCTCCTGTTTTAACAGCAGCGGTTCCCAGTGCGGTAATTCCGCCAGTAACAGGAAGCAGTTTTTCACCTGCACCGGAGATCTTATCGCCAACATTCTGCATCACTTCACCAGCTGCACCGATTTTCGCAAATGCTGTATTGGTTTTATCCGCTTCTGTTTGCAAATTCCGCAGTTCCTGTTCCGTTTCGATGATTTCACGCTGAAGGGCATCGTATTGTTCTTGCGTGATGCCACCGTTTGCAAGGGCTGTATTTGCCTGTTCCGCCGCAGTTTTCAGTGTTTCCAATTTTTCTTTTGTGGAGGAAACCGTATCGGCTAACAGCTTCTGTTTCTGGGAAAGCAGTTCAGTATTGGACGGGTCAAGTTTCAGTAGCTTTTCCACGTCTTTCAGCTGTGTCTGCGTGCCTTTGATGTTCTTGTTGACACCTTCCAGTGCTTTGGACAGCTTGGTGGTATCGCCGCCGATTTCTACGGTGATGCCCTTGATTCTATTAGCCATACAATCTCACCCCCTTATCAAAATTTATCGAAGTCACTCTGATCCGCTAACATATGATATTTGTATTCGTCATTCTCCCGTTCGGTGAACATATCATTCACCAGACCAATGGTCAAAAAATCCAAATCGCTCATAGACAAGCCCAGCTGGACACACCGCAGCAAAAAAAGCGGTGTAGTCATCGGTCGGTCAATCGGGCGATGTTTTTTTTACCGGTTACCTGCGTTTCTACATTCAAGCCCCAGAGGTCAATCAGCTGTGGCAGGATTTCGTAAATGCTGAACGTGTTGAACTGTTCCAGCCATTCATCCGGAGAAGCCGGAATGGCTGCATCGGCGTGTTTTGCCATGATATAGGCGATGTTCTCAAACACCTCAAGGCTCTCGATGTCCAGTGCGGAGGATTCCTCTGTATTTTCTCCCACAGACTTTTGCAGTGCTGCAAAATCCTGATAAATATCTCTGCGAAATTTCAGACGATACAGTCTGGGAACTGCTGCACTCGCCTTGAACGGCACATCAATACCATCAATGGTGATGTTCTTCTGAATTGCCATGCTGCACCCTCCTTACGCTTTCACAGATGCTGCGGATGCTTTACCACTCTGTACAGCGGCAGCCAGATTGGGCATATATACCGCCTTGTACCAGTTCTCATAAACCTCAGCATCCGTTTTCTCACAGGTTTTAGTTTTTACCAAACCACTGTTCAATGCCGTTGCGGTCAAAGACAGCGTTTCTGTTTTAACTTCCTTTTCGTCCTCAATGGTGCTGGATTCTGTTGCCGGACGAGAGGCAGAGCAGCAGAACAGACAGTGACGAATTTTATTCTTATCGCCGCTGAATTCAAACAGCAGTGCAAACTGGGATACTTCCGCAGTATTGGTTTCCGTGAGAACGCCCTTTTCATCCAGCTTCTCACCGAGAATGTCTGTCGCAAATTCAAGCGGAACCAATGCGATTTCAAGATCTCCAGTGTAACCAGAGTTATTGTTGATCACATAGTACACACCATCGTCAGCGTAAAAATTGGATGCTTCACCTTCTGCATCGATGGAAAGGGATACTGCACCGGGAATGCGAACCGGAGTTGCAAATGTCGGCACACCTTCTTCATCATAAGAGGTGATTTTTGCATAGTGAACTTTGTTCAGACCGAATTTTACCTTGTTTTTCTCCATTGCCATATAGATCAAACCTCCATCTCATAGAGTACTTCATACAATTCTTCCGAATCAATGAATGTTTCTGTTTTTGTATAATAAATCTCGTGCTGGGAAAGCACTAACTCCACCTGTTCTTCCAATTCCGGCTGCTTTTTGTCTGTGTACAATTCAATGTCCAGCTGTTTGCAACTGAAATATGCCAAATTATCCGCTGAAAATGTATTCTCTCCGGGAGATAAGAACAGCAAAAAAGGCGGTGCAGGGCTTTCGCCCTCGGCAAAATGATGGTAGGCGAAAGGCAGTCCCATTTCCTCCATCATTTCTGCGATTTGTTCGTAGGTCATGACAAAGCCCCCTCAATCAAATGCTCCAGCAACTGCACACCGTTTTCTTCCGCAGGAGCAATGTGCGGTTTGCCGGGTACACGCCCACCGCCACGCTTGGCATGGCCCTTTTCCAGAAGATGTGCCAGTTGATATCTGTTTTTAGAATGTACTGTCATCTCCAAAGAGTGACTGTTTTCGCCAGTCTTTTTGACAGTCCAGCTTTTTGAATACGCACCTGTTCGCTTTGGAGCGTTTGCAGATATTTTATCTTTTACAGACTTTGCAGTTTTTCGGACTGTCTTTTTCATTGCCTCATCTGCAAGATCAGCGTAGTCTGTCAGACCTTTCATAATCTCATCAGCCATTGCATCAACTGTAGTCATCGGAAGCACCTGCCTTTCGTATCTCACCCTCAATTTTCATGTAGTTGTTGTGGTCGTATAAGGAGGTAATTCCGGTGGCATTGTAAATGTTATTCCTGAAAAGAATACGGAAATTGGTGCTGTTGATGTTCAGCGATGCAGGACTTTGACGGACGAGAAATTCCAACTTCTGTACCTCTTTGGTTATTCCTGCATCCGTGGTTTCACTTGCTGTTTTTACAATCACCTTTGCCCATAAGGAAAATGTTTCTTCCCACTTGGTGATGTGATTTCCAATCTCATCAATAACAGTTCTATGCTCCAGAATGGTAATTCTCTGATTCAAAGTTCCGATTTCCATTACATCACACCCTCTCGCTGTGCAAACAAAATTGAACGAAGATTTAAAGTCAGCTTTTTGTAATCAGGATTACTCCTGTTTTCA
>OGDN01002773.1_pt1 | contig 20971 bp, 16 predicted proteins | sample 1570271 | NCBI WGS metagenome assembly OGDN01 (sample SAMEA4384481, study PRJEB24528) | human gut metagenome | reverse complement strand
TCCTGCACGTCAAGCAGATGCTCTACCAGCTGAGCTAACCGTCCATATTCTGTTTGTGCCGCAATCAGCTTGATTATGATATCATACCGCCGGGCAAAAAGCAAGCCCTTTTTTGAAAATTCTGCAAACTTTTTGATGTCCGGTTTGCCGGGGATGGAAAATCATCCGCCCAGCGCACATTTTGTAAACCGCCATAAGGTGTTTCCGTTGCCCTGAACGCCGGTTTGTGGTATAATACATTGATTATAATAGGAAAGGTATCGCAGAATGAGAGTTTTGGGCATCGACCCGGGTTACGCCATCGTGGGCTGGGGCGTTTTGGACTATGCGGGCAACCGGTTTGCACCGGTGGATTTCGGGGCCGTGTGCACCGATGCCGGGGTGCCGTTTGAGCAGCGGCTGGACGAGGTCTACACCGGCATCCGGGAGGTCATTGAGCGGACACAGCCCGAGGTGCTTGCCATCGAAAAGCTGTTCTACCAGCACAACCAGACCACCGTGATCGGCGTGGCCGAGGCCCGCGGGGTCATCCTGCTGGCGGCGGCGCAGGCGGGCATCCCCATCTACGAGTACACCCCCATGCAGGTGAAACAGGCCGTTACCGGCTACGGCAAGGCCGTGAAAAAGCAGGTGCAGGAGATGACCCGCATCCTGCTGCATCTGCCTGCTGTGCCCAAGCCCGATGATACCGCCGATGCACTGGCCATGGCTATCACCTTCTGCCATACCAACGGCAACCAGCTGAACCGCTTTGCAAGAAGGGGCGTTGGGCCGATTTAGTTGTTGTTATTCGTGTATAAGGGAAGGTTTCCCTTTGTACAACCTCTCAGTCTCACTTTGTTCGACAGGACCCTAGCAGGGGAGCCTCTGGCGAAGAGAAAGAGCTGCCCGTTATGCCAAGGCCTCCCCTATTAGGGGAGGTGGCATTGCGGAGCAATGACGGAGAGGTTGGACAGGGGAGGAGCTGACCGAAAAGGGAAAACACTTTATGATCTACTCTTTAACTGGAAAAATCATCAAAAAGACCCTGAACGCTGTGGTGGTGAGCTGCGGCGGGGTGGGCTACTATGTACAGTGCCCGACCAGCGTTGCGGGCGCACTGCCCGGGGTGGGCCGGGAAGCCACCCTTTACACCGTGATGAGCGTGACCGAAAATGACATCAGCCTGTACGGCTTTGCCACCGAGGAGCAGCAGAGCTGCTTTGAGCTGCTGACCGCCGTTTCCGGTGTGGGCCCCAAGGTGGGCCTTGCCATTCTCAGTGTCATGGAACCTGACCGGGTGGCGCTGGCGATCTCGGCGGGCGACCACAAGGCCTTCAAGGCGGCATCCGGCGTGGGCCCCAAGCTGGCCCAGCGCATCGTGCTGGAGCTGAAGGATAAGGTGGCAAAGGGCTTTGTGGATGGCATCAACCTCGAGGATGTGGGCGCGGCCACTGCCGCCCCCGCCGCACAGGGAGCCGGGCAGGCCATTGCGGCGCTGGTCTCGCTGGGGTACAGCCAGAGCGAAGCCGCTCTGGCCGTTTCCAAGATCGACGCAAGCCTTCCCGTGGAAGAGATCATCAAGCTGGCCCTGCGGGGCATGGCAGGCAGGAGGTAATCCATGCAGGACGAAACCGCGCTCTATGGCGCAAAAATGATGCAGCCCGGCTTAACGGCGGCGGACAACGAGGAAAACAGCCTTCGCCCGCAGCATCTGGAGGACTACATCGGACAGGACAAGGTCAAGCAGAACCTGAAAATCTATCTGGAAGCCGCCAAGCGGCGCGGCGAGCCTATGGATCACATCCTGCTCTATGGCCCCCCGGGCCTGGGCAAGACCACGCTGGCGGGCATCATCGCCAACGAGATGGGGGTGCAGATCCGCATCACCAGCGGCCCTGCCATTGAGAAGCCCGGCGACCTTGCCGCCCTGCTGACCAATCTGCAGGAGGGCGACGTGCTCTTCATTGATGAGATCCACCGCCTGTCCCGGCAGGTGGAGGAGGTGCTCTACCCGGCGCTGGAGGATTACGCGCTGGATATTATGATCGGCAAGGGCCCCAGCGCCCAGAGCATCCGGATCAACCTGCCCCGCTTCACGCTGGTGGGCGCTACCACCCGTGCGGGCCAGATCACCGGCCCCCTGCGGGACCGCTTCGGTGTGCTGCTCAAGCTGGAGCTGTACAGCCCCGATGAGCTGAGCCGGATCATCCAGCGCTCGGCGGGCATCCTCGACCAGCCCATCACCCCGGAGGGCGCTTACGAGCTGGCCAAATGCAGCCGGGGCACCCCCCGCGTGGCAAACCGCTTCTTGAAGCGTGTCCGCGACTTTGCCACCGTGCTGGGGGATGGCATCATCGACCGGGATGTTTCCCTGATGAGCCTGAAGCGGATGGACGTGGACGCGCTGGGTCTGGACGAGTTGGACCGCAGCCTGCTCCGCGCCATCATTGAGATGTACAACGGCGGCCCTGTGGGCCTGGAAACGCTGGCGGCGGCGCTGGGCGAGGAGGCCGTGACGCTGGAGGACCTGTGTGAGCCTTACCTGATGCAGATGGGCTTTCTGACCCGCACCCCCCGGGGCCGCTGTGCCACCCGCCTTGCCTATGAGCACCTGGGCCTGAAAGCCCCCGAGACCGGAAGCCCGGAGGACAACGGCCAGCAGAGCCTGTTCTGAGCCGTTTGAAGAGAGAAAGGAGGACGCTTATGCGCCCTGCAGATAGTTGGAAAGATTACGAGCTGCTGGATGCCACCGGCGGCAACCGCCTGGAGCGCTGGGGAGAGACCATCCTCATCCGGCCCGACCCGCAGGTGGTGTGGAAAACCGAGAAGCAGAGCCCGCTCTGGGCCAAGGCCGATGCCATCTACCACCGCTCCAATCAGGGGGGCGGAGAGTGGGAGTACCGCCGCCGTCTGCCTGAGAAGTGGAAGATCTCCTGCGGCGAGGGCGAGGACAAGCTGACCCTCATCGTCAGCCCCACCGGTTTCAAGCACACCGGCGTGTTCCCGGAGCAGGCCGTCAACTGGGCCTGGTACGCCAGAAAGATCCGCGCGGCAGGCCGCCCTGTCAAGGTGCTGAACCTGTTTGGCTACACCGGCGGCGCAACGCTGGCCTGTGCCGCTGCGGGCGCTACTGTCTGCCATGTGGATGCTTCCAAGGGCATCGTAGCGTGGGGCAAGGACAATGCCGTGGCCAGTGGTCTGGCGGACCGGCCCATCCGCTGGCTGGTGGACGACTGCGCCAAGTTCGTGGCCCGGGAAAAGCGCCGGGGCAACACCTACGATGGCATCATCATGGACCCGCCCAGCTACGGCCGCGGCCCCGGCGGCGAGATCTGGAAGCTGGAGGACTGCATCTACGAGCTCATCAGCCAGTGCGAGGAAGTGTTGAGCGATACGCCCCTCTTCTTTGCGGTCAACAGCTACACCACCGGCCTGTCCCCCGCGGTCATGGAATATATGCTCAAGACCACGCTGGTGCCACGCTTTGGCGGCAAGACCAGCTGTGATGAGATCGGCCTGCCCGTTTCCGCCACCGGCGGCGTTGTGCCCTGCGGCGCAACGGCCATTTGGGAAGAATGAACTCCCTCAGTCACGGCTGTCGCCGTGCCAGCTCCCTCGGGGAGGGAGCCTTTGGCATGGCGGGAACGTTGACCGTTTGCCGGAAAACTTCTCGGTTGCGCCAGAGGCCCCATCTCAGAGGGGGCTGTCTGCGAAGCAGACTGGGGGAGTGTCCTGACGGCAGCCATTCTGAAAAAATGAAGAAGAACCAAGAATGGGGTACAGCCCTTTTGAGAAGGGCGCACCACCGGAAAGAGAAAACCTATGGAAGAAACGATTTTAACTGCGAAAGATCTGAAGTTCCGCTATGATCCGGAACAGCCGGACTACGCCCTGAACGGCGTGTCGGCTGAGGTGAAGCGGGGCGAATTTGTGGCAGTGCTGGGGGCCAACGGCTGTGGAAAATCCACGCTGGCCAAGCACTTCAACGCCATCCTTCTGCCGGAGAGCGGCACTGTGCTGGTGGAGGGGATGGACACCAAAGACGAGGACAAGATCTACGATATCCGCCAGACCGTGGGCATGGTGTTCCAGAGCCCGGACAACCAGATCGTTGCCACCGTGGTGGAGGAAGATGTCGCCTTTGCGCTGGAAAATCTGGGCGTGCCGCCGGAAGAGATGCGCCGCCGCGTGGATGAAGCGATGAAGATGGCGGGCATCTACGAGTACCGGGAGCGTGCGCCCCACAACCTGTCCGGCGGCCAGAAGCAGCGCGTTGCCATTGCGGGCGTGGTCGCCATGCGGCCCGACTGCCTGATCCTGGACGAGGCCACCGCCATGCTTGATCCCCGGGGCCGGGAGCAGGTGATGCAGACCATCCACCATCTGAACAAGAACATGGGCATCACGGTGGTGTCCATCACCCACTATATGGAAGAAGCTGCTCAGGCCGACCGCGTGCTGGTGATGAGCAAGGGCAATGTGGTCATGGAAGGCACCCCGAAAGAGGTATTCAGCCAGACCGAAAAGGTGCGCGCCCTGCGGCTGGATGTGCCGCAGGCTGCCGAGCTGCGGGATGAGCTGGTCAAGGCCGGCATCCCCATGCCCGAGGGCATCATCGACACCGGCGCGTGCGCACAGGCTCTGTATGAGCTTTTGAAGTAAGGGAGGGGACGGAAGATGGGAAGCATTATCAAAGTAGATCACCTGAGTTATGTCTATAACCCGGGAATGCCCAATGCCGTCACCGCGCTGGATGACGTGAGCTTTGAGGTGGAAGAGGGAGACTTTGTGGGCATCATCGGTGCCACCGGCTCCGGCAAGAGCACCCTCATCACCCACATGAACGGCCTGAACAAGCCCACCAGCGGCCACATCATCATCGATGGCCGCGACCTGTGGGCAGAGCCGGAAAAGATTCGGGAATTCCGTTTCCTCACCGGTCTGGTGTTCCAGTACCCGGAGTACCAGCTGTTTGAGGAGACCTGCTATAAGGATATCGCCTTTGGCCCCAGAAACATGGGGCTGGACGAGGCCGAGATCGACAGGCGGGTGCATGAAGCAGCGGACTTTGTCGGTCTGGATGAGGCGCTGCTGCAGCGCAGCCCCTTTGAGCTGTCCGGCGGCCAGAAGCGCCGGGTGGCCGTGGCGGGTGTGATGGCCATGAAGCCCCGCATTCTGGTGCTGGATGAGCCTGCCGCCGGTCTGGACCCCGAGGGCCGGGACGAGATCCTGTCTGAGGTCAAGGAGTACCACAAAAAGACCGGCACCACCGTGCTGCTGGTCTCCCACAGCATGGAGGATATTGCCAAGTACGCCGACCGTGTGCTGGTGATGAGCAACAAGAAGATCGCCATGTATGACACCGTGGAGAACGTGTTTGCCCGTGCGCCCGAGCTGCTGGCGCTGGGCCTGAGCGTGCCGCAGGTCACAAAGATCTTCCTCAAGCTGCGGGAGATGGGGGTGGATGTCCCGGCGGATGTTTACACCGTGCCCTATGCCGTCAAGATGATTTTGGAAGCCAAGAAGCGCCGGGACGCAGGCGAAAGCCTTGTGCTGCCCCGTGTGGATGCAAAGAAAGGGGGCGCTGCCACATGCTGAGAGATATCACCATCGGCCAGCACTTCCCGGGCGACAGCCTTGTGCATAAGTTCGACCCCCGCATGAAGCTGGTGCTGACCATCGTCTACATCATCCTGCTGTTTGCCGCGTCCAACCCGCTGGGCCTGACGCTGTCCCTTGTATTTCTTGTGGCCATGTACGGCGTGGCGAAGATCCCCTTCAAGCTCATCACCAAGAGCCTGAAGCCCATTTTGCCCATCATCCTCTTTACCGCGGTGCTCAACCTCTTCTTTGTTTCGGGCGAGGGCGAGCCGCTGGTACACTTCTGGGTGCTGAACATCTACGCCGAGGGCCTGCGCTATGCCATCCTGATGGCGGTGCGCGTGATGGCACTGATCGCGGGCACCAGCCTCCTGACCTATACCACCAGCCCCATCGTGCTGACGGATGCCATCGAGCAGCTGCTCAAGCCTTTGGGCAGGCTGCACTTCCCGGTGCATGAGCTGGCTATGATGATGAGCATTGCCCTGCGGTTTATCCCGACCCTGATCGAAGAGACCGACAAGATCATGAACGCCCAGAAAGCCCGCGGTGCCATGCTGGACAACGGCTCCATGATGGAGCGCGTCAAGGCGCTGGTGCCGGTGCTTATCCCGCTGTTCATCTCGGCCTTCCGCCGCGCCGATGAGCTGGCCATGGCCATGGAGTGCCGCTGCTACCGCGGCGGTGATGGCCGCACCCGCCTGAAGGTGCTGCGCTGCACCCGGCAGGATTATATCGACCTGGCGGTGTGCATCGTCTGCTTTATGGTGATCCTGAGCTCGAGACTGGTGTTCCCGAATTTTTAAAAACTCCCCCAGTCGCCTGCGGCGACAGCCCCCTCGAGGAGGGGGCCTTATAGCCTCCCTCTTTGAGGGAGGTGGCACGGCAAAGCCGTGACGGAAGGAGTTCCATGCAGAACTATTTACTGACCCTTGCCTACGACGGCACCAACTACTGCGGCTTTCAGGTGCAGCCCAACGGGCGGAGCGTGGCCCAGACCTTTCAGGATGGGCTGGAAGCGGTGCTCCACAGCCGCCCCGATATCAAGGGGTGCAGCCGCACCGATGCCGGGGTCCACGCGCTGGGCTTTGCGCTGAACTTCCACGCGGAGACCCGCATCCCCCCCGAAAAGCTGCCGTTGGCCATCAACCAGCACCTGCCCCCGGATATCCGGGTGCTGTGCGCCCGGGTGGTGCCGGAGGAGTTCCACGCCCGCTATGCCGCCCATACCAAGACCTACCTGTACCGCATCCACAACCACCCCATCGATTCGCCTTTTGATGAAAAATATTACACCCGGGTGCCCCGGCGGCTGGATGTGGATGCCATGCAGAGGGCGGCGGAACAGTTTGTGGGAAAGCACGATTTTCTGGCCCTGTGCGCGGCGGGTTCCTCTGCTGCTGCCCACGGAGATACCGTGCGCACCATCACCGACTGCCATGTGACCCGGAAGGGCGACGAGGTGGACATTGAGGTGACAGCGGACGGCTACCTCTATAACATGGTGCGCATTCTGGCAGGCACCCTGTGTGAGGTGGGCGCGGGCCGGATGCAGCCCGATGCCATCCCCGGCATCCTTGCCAGCCGGGACCGCAGCCAGGCCGGGCCGACGCTGCCCGCGAAAGGGCTATTTTTGGAGAAGGTGGACTACGACCTATGAGAAAAAATCGCAACCGTCCGGAGAGTGACGAGCCGCTTTCGGAAGGGCGGGTCGAATATCTGGAAGCTGCCCGCCAGCGTGTGCGGAACCGGCGCATCCGCCGCACGGCGGTGCTGCTGGTGCTGCTGACGGCGGTGGTGCTGTTTGCCACTGGCATCGCGGGCAGCTCGGTGGCGGCCCTGAAGGACCTGACCGATACGGCCCGCATTGCCCTGCTGCCCGGCTCCGGCTGGCCCCAGCAGACCGGTGTGGCCGAGCTGGAGCAGATGGCCCCCCTGACCGGCAGTTTTGTGGAGCTGGGGGACGAGGGCTGTGTGGTCTGGTCGCGCACCGGCAAAAAGCTGAACAGCATCCAGAGCGGCTATGCCCGCCCGGCGCTGGCCGCGGGCAAGACCCGCTTTGTCCTCTACAACCGCTCCGGAAACGAGCTGCGGGTGGAGAGCCGTACCCAGAACCTTTACACCAAGCAGCTGGAAAACAGCATTTTCCTCTGCGCCATGTCGGACAACGGTACGCTGGCTGTGGTCACGGAGGACCAGACCAGCATGGCGAAGCTGCTGGTATACAGCCCCTCCATGGAGCAGCAGCTCAGCTGGAGCATGACCTCCAACGACGGCACCCCCCTGCGGATGGCCTTTTCCCCCGACAGCCGGAAGCTGGCGGCGGCAGCCGTCACCGTCAGCGGGGGACAGGTGATGACCAATCTCTACCTCATCAATCTGGCATCGGGCGATCCCGTCAGTCTGGTGAATCAGGGCGGTGTGCCCCAGTGGCTGGGGTGGACCTCCGCTTCCACGATCCTGGCTGTCTACGATACCAGGGCCGTGCTCTACAATGCGGGCGGCGGTGAGCGTGCGGTCTATGATTTTGCGGGCACGGAGCTGAAAGATGTTTCGGTGGACGCGGCAGGCAATGTGGCCCTGCTGCTGGCATCGGGGCAGGTCTCTCAGGCTGTGACGCTGGACAAAAACCTGAACGTCCAGTTCAGCGCCGCTGTCTCGGCGGCAAATTCCATTGTCCGGGCGGGGAACCTGTTCTATCTGCTGGCCGATAACGCCGTGGAGTGTTTTGATGCGTCCGGCACCCAGCAGTGGAGCCAGAACCTTGACACCAGCCCGCAGGCATTGCTGGCCAACAGCAAGGATCTGCTGCTGTTCAGCGGCAACACGGTGCAGAAGTTGGAGATTCCTGAGAGCTAAACCTCTCCGTCAATGTTTCGCATTGCCACCTCTCCTAAAGGGAGAGGCAATTGCGGCTTTGAGGAAAAAGAGTGCAATTTATTTTGTGGCTTCCCCTGTCAGAAGCGTTGGCTCCCCCTTTGGGGGAGCTGGCACGACGGCAGTCGTGACTGAGAGGGTGAGCCAGTTCGGAATAAGGTTAAACGTATGTTCAAGAATCCGTCATTTATTTTTGATATCCTATGTACGGTGGTCTGGCTGGTGCTGGCCGTCCGGTATGCCCGCAAAGGCTTTCTGGCCTCTGTGGTGCAGCTGACGGGCAGCCTCATCAGCCTGTTCGGTGCCAGAGCCTTTTCAGGCTGGGCAGCCGGGCAGGTGTTCGAGCGCTTCCTCGCCGGAAGCTTCCGGGACCAGATCGCTGCCAATATCGCCGCCGGGGGAGCCGTCAGTCTGGATGGCATTGCCCAGCGGTACGCGGGCTTTCTGCCCGAGGCGTTCCGGGCATCCATCGTGGATGCCTGCGAGCGCTCCATCTCTGCCGTCCTAAATGACAACGCCGTTGTGCTGGCGGATGCCATCGTCCAGAAGGTGCTGGCTCCGCTGCTGACCCCGGTGATCTCGCTGGTGCTGTTCTTTGTGGCGTTTGCCCTGCTGCGGATGCTGGTCAGCCTGCTGGTCACAGTGCTGGGGCTGGTGAACAAGCTGCCCGTGATCGGTGCAGTGAACCACTGGCTGGGCTGGGGCGTGGGCGGCATTGCCAGCCTTGTGGACATCTATCTGGTGCTCTGCGTGGTCTGGGCGCTCATTGTGATCACCGGCGGCAACCTCACCATGCTCAACGACACGGTGATGAGCGGCAGCCTTTACTATAAAGTATTCAATGTGTTCAACCCGTTTGTCTGAGCGGGGAGGGAAAAGGAGGAACAATGGTCTGCATTCGATGCCAGAAGCGGCCTGCCATTATTTTTGTCCAGCGGATGGAAAATGGCCAGATGAAAAACGAGGGGTACTGCCTGCACTGTGCCCGGGAGATGCACATCAAACCGGTCGATGATCTGATGAAACAGTTTGGCATGTCTGATGAGGACATGGATGCCATGGAAGACCGGATGGAAAACATGATGCAGGAGATGGGGGACATGAGCAACATGAACCCCTTCTCCATGATGATGGGCATGGGCCAGCCGGACCAGAGCGAAGAGGACGGCGACCTTGTGCCCGGCTCCAGCGCCACCTTCCCGCTGGGGGTGAACGGTGGTGCCCAGAACGGCAAAAATGAGAAGAAGGCGGGCAAAAATGAGAAAAAGCCGCCCCGCCGCAAGTTTTTGGATACCTACTGCGAGAACCTGACCCGCAAAGCCCGGGAGGGGAAGCTGGATGATATCATCGGCCGCGACCGGGAGATCTACCGCACCATCCAGATCCTGAGCCGCCGCCAGAAGAACAACCCCTGCCTCATTGGTGAGGCGGGCGTTGGCAAGACCGCCATTGCCGAGGGCATTGCCGAGCGCATTGCCAAGGGGCAGGTGCCGGCAGGGCTGCAGGATAAGGAGATCTTCCTGCTCGACCTGACCAGCCTTGTGGCAGGCACCCAGTTCCGCGGCCAGTTCGAGCAGCGGGTCAAGGGCCTGCTGAGCGAGGTCAAGGCGGCAGGCAACGTCATCCTGTTCATTGACGAGATCCACACCATTACCTCTGCCGGTGAGAGCGAGGGTGCCATGAATGCGGGCAACATCCTGAAGCCCGCCCTCTCCCGCGGCGAGATCCAGGTCATCGGTGCTACCACCTTCAACGAGTACCGCAAGTATATTGAGAAGGACCAGGCGCTGGAGCGCCGGTTCCAGCCCGTGCGGGTGGAGGAACCCAGCGTTGCTGATACGCTGGCCGTGATGGGCGGCATCAAGCACTACTACGAGGAGCACCACCATGTGCAGGTGCCCGCCGATGTGCTGAACGCCACCGTGACCCTGAGCGAGCGGTATATCACCGACCGCTACCTGCCCGACAAGGCCATCGACCTGCTGGACGAGGCCTGTGCCTGCTGCAATCTGGCCCACCCGGTCATCTCCGAGTACCTGACCATGCAGAAGGAACTGGAGGCCCTCAAGCAGGAAGAGGCCGACATGGAAAACGCCGATGTGAACGAGCCCATCGATTACGAGCGTGTGGCAGAGCGCAAGACCCGGATGGCACAGCTGGAGCGGGAATTGCCCGCCAAGCAGGCTGCAGCCGGGGAGATCCAGGTGACCATGGACGATGTGGCCAAGGTCATTGAGCTGTGGACGGGCATCCCGGCGGTGAAGATCCGGGAGACCGAGTATGCAAAGCTCGCCAGCCTTGAGACCGAGCTGAAAAAGAAGATCATCGGTCAGGATGATGCCGTGCATCTGGTGGCCCAGGCGGTCAAGCGCAGCCGCGCCGACCTTTCGGGCCGCCGCCGTCCGGCCAGCTTCATCTTTGTGGGCCCCACCGGCGTGGGCAAGACGGAGCTGGTGAAGCAGCTGGCAAACCAGCTCTTTGACGGCCCCGACCCGCTGATCCGGCTGGATATGAGCGAGTATATGGAGAAGTACGCGGTGTCCCGCATGATCGGTTCCCCTCCGGGATACGTGGGCTACGAGGAGGCGGGTCAGCTGACCGAAAAGGTCCGCCGCCGTCCGTACAGCGTGGTGCTGTTCGATGAGATCGAAAAGGCCCACCCTGATGTGATGAATATCCTGCTGCAGATCCTGGACGAGGGCAAGATCAACGATGCCCAGGGCCGCACCGTGGATTTCTCCAACACCGTCATCTGCATGACCTCCAATGCGGGCAGCAGCGACCAGACCACCGCAAGTCTGGGCTTCAACCGCAGCGAGGAGGAGCGGAACGAGGAAAAGAGCCGCAAGGCACTGAGCCAGTTCCTCCGCCCTGAGTTTTTGGGCCGCGTGGATGAGGTCATCACTTTCAAGCCGCTGAGCGAGGAGACCCTGCAGGGCATTGCCGCCCTGATGCTGGACGAGTACAAGCCCAGTATGGAGGCCAAGGGCATTGCCTACAGTTATACCCCGGCGGCACTGGCAGCGCTGGTGCGCAAGAGCCAGGGCGGCAAGTTTGGTGCCCGCGACCTGCGCCGCACCATCCGCAAGGCTGTGGAGGACCCCGCCGCTGAAAAGATCATCGACGGCACCCTTGTTTCCGGCTCCACCCTGACCGTGGATGCCGAGAACGATGAGATCGTGCTGAAATAAGTAAAGATCCCGGAGGGCAGAAACGCCCTCCGGGATCTTTGTTCTTTGAAGGAGGAGAGAAGAATGAACTTGTATCACTACCGAACAGTGGAAAGCGCACGAAAGGAGATCGAGTGCCGTACATTTCGCTATGCGGACCGGAACGAATTGAATGATCCCTTGGAGGGCTATGCTCAGATTTACTGGAAAGGCGATTGTCCGGCGTGGGAGGGACTGTTCCGGAACTATATCTGCAGTGTATACTATGCTATAGTTGGCATTCAATTGAATGCAAGCGAGGAACTTTTGGCAGAGAGGGCAGTTATTCCGGATATTCACTGCTTTGATGATGTTCCGCTGGGGCAGGTCTGGAAAGAATTATCGGATCGTTTTGTACAGACAGCATTGGTGCAGAAGCTGATAGTAGATCTAGGAAATACGGAGATCGAAATGAATGCCTACCGCTTGAGGCAAATTTTGCGGCTCTGCCATGAGGATGCAATCAAAATTTGTCTGGACGACATGCACAAACGGAAAACGTTGCCAGGGGAGCAGGGCGGGCCGGTGGTGTCAATCAGCGAAAAGGTCGACTGGGAAAAGACGGGAGGCTTTGGAAATCTTGAAAGTCCGCTGATAAAAATGATGAAGGCAGCTTTTGAGGTTTATGAAGAAACACTGGAAAGCAGTTTTCTGAAACTGGAACAGGAGATCGAGGCAAACGAACCAAATGCCCGGAAGCGGAGGCTCTGGCTGAAGGTGAGGCTGGGATTTCCGGCCCTTTATATTGCTGGTCTGCAGGAACTGCCCTACCCCAGAATGTTTATGATGTGCTTTTCCACCGACGGAACAAACTCGGCCATGTGGGGAAATTATGCGCAAAATCACTGCGGTGTCTGTCTAGTCTACCGTGCCAACGAAGAAAATGGAAAGCAGACTCTTCGTGTAAAAACAGCCGAAAGCTGGAGTTCAAGTAGCGGATATTCCTGCGGTTTTCGGGATGACCCGGTCTACCCAGTTCGTTATACGGACGAGCAGGTAAAGCGCAACTTTTTTGAATCATTGGGACGGCTGACTTTTTCGCAGATTGAATCCTGGATGGTTTCGTCCAAAGGTGAACGAAGCCGGATTCTAGAACTTTACGACAAGGATGCGTGGAGGGTGCAGTATTGGAAAGACCAGCAGGAGAAATATTTGACGAAGCTTCCTGCCTGGAGCCATGAACAGGAATATCGACTGCTTATGAATGACAGTTTTCATCAGCACACGGAGGCAGAGCGCTATGTGGGATACGACCCAGCAATCCTGGAGGGCGTGATCTTTGGTATCAAGACATCGGAAGCTGATAAGATGCAGATTTTCCGAACCTTGCGAAAATCTATGGAGGAAGCAGGGCGGGACCCGAAGGAACTGGAGGTGTGGCAGGCGGAATATGATGACGAAACGCGGAAGATCAGCCTGAGGAAACGGCATTTTCCCATCTGGTAAAAGAAAACACATTTCCGGACAGAACAAAACCTCCCTGTGCAGAAGAATAGCGCTGCAGGGGAGGCTTTTGTCGTTAATTTCTTAGATAGAGAAGCCGATGACTACTTAACAGACACTGGTTCTTCCGGCTTGTTGGTGGTACGGGCGCTTGTGCGGCCCTCAGGAATGATCTCGCCTGCGGCGGTCAGGCTGAGCTTGGCCAGGGTCGGACCGACCAGCTCGTACACCAGCACCGAGAAGAGCACCACGTTGCGCACCATGTGGCCGTCGGAAAGCTCGGCAGCCTCGGCGGCCATGCCCAGCGCCACACCGGCCTGCGGCAGCAGGGTGATGCCCAGATACTTCTGGATCTTCTCACTGCAGCGGGTGGCCTTGCAGCTGACATAGGAGCCGGAGATCTTGCCCAGAGAGCGGGAAGCGATATAGACAGCACCAATGAACAGGACCATGGGGTTTGCGAGGATGTTCAGGTCCAGCTCCGCGCCGGACAGCACGAAGAACAGGATGTTCACCGGGCTCACCCAGCGGTCCAGGCGGTCCATCAGCTCATCGGAAGTGGGGCAGATGTTGCAGAACACGGTGCCGGTCATCATGCAGACCAGCAGCAGCGAGAAGCTGCAGTGGATGGGGCCGACCTCAAAGCTGACCATGGAAAGGCCCACCGTCAGCAGCACAAAGGCCACCGAAAGGCTCATGCGCTTGGAGCGGGAGTGGAAGTGGATCTCCAGCTGGTTGAGCAGCAGACCGGCCAGCGCGCCCAGACCCAGGCTGAGTACGATCTCCACCAGAGGCTCCAGAAGGATGCTGATGGGGTCGATGCGGCCCTGTTCCAGCGCGTTTGCGATGCCGAAAGAGGCCGAGAAGAGCACCAGACCCACGGCATCGTCAATGGCGACCACCATCAGCAGCAGACGGGTCAGGGGGCCGCTTGCCTTGTACTGCTTGACCACCATCAGGGTGGCGGCAGGGGCTGTGGCAGAGGCGATGGAACCCAGCGTGATGGCCGATGCCATTGAGATGACATCCGGCCGGGCAAAGTGCAGGGCCACCAGAGCGATATCCACCAGCACGGTGGTGATAACGGCCTGCAGGATGCCCACAGTGACCGCCTGCCTGCCCATGCTCTCCAACGCGCTGAGCCGGAACTCGTTGCCGATGACAAAGGCGATGAAGCCCAGTGCCACCTGTGTGATGATGCCGTAGCTCTCGACCTGTGCAAGGCTCCCGAAGCCGAAGCCCCAGCCGCTCAGGCCCAGCCGACCCAGAAAGAAGGGGCCCAGCAGAAGCCCCGCCACCAGATAAGAGGTGACAGCCGGCAGACGGACCGCTTTCGCTGCACGGGATGCCAACAGGCCTGCAATGAGCGAAAGAGACATGCAAATGAGCAATTGCTCCATAAAATGAGATCCTCCTGAGAAATTAAGATACGTTAAAAAGTATATCTTATCTGAGGAGGAAAAGCAACATTTGTTAATTGAATTTAAAAATCCTCTGTGCAAGGCGGTAACCGCCCAGCACGAGCTTGTCGCCCTTGGGGATCTTCAGGTTGGTCACGCCGCCAAAGCCGTAGCGGATGGAGCGGTAGACCCCGGCGCTGGTGTGTGCCTTGAGGTAGACCCACAGTTCGTTCTCCTTCTGCTTGGCGGCGGCACTGCCGTCCAGCAGAAGGAAGATGTCGCTGATGGCCATCATCATGGAGAGGTAGTGCAGCATATAGCTGCGCAGCTTCTTCTGGCCCTTGAGGGCATCCAGGTCCTGGCAGTCGATCATGTGGCGGGTCACCCGCAGCTGCTGATCCACCCGCTTGACCATCACACTCTCGTTCACGCTCTGGTCGGCCCGGCCGATGAAGTAGCGGTACAGGTCCAGATCCATATAATACATGCTCTTGACAAAGGGCAGGGGCTGGTAGACAAAGATGTTGTCCACATAGAAGGTGTGCTTGGGCAGCACCATGCCGCAGTCCCGCAGCACCTGCGTGCGGTACATCACCGAGTGCATCAGCAGGTTCTGGTCGGGCCGGAAGTGGCCGACATGCGTCCAGCTGAACAGCCGGTTCTGGGGGAACACGTTGGTGTAGCGCACGGTGTGGCTGGTGTTGTCCTCCACATGCTCGTAGACATAGTTGCAGATCATCAGGTCAGGCGCGGTGCCCCGGGCAGTCAGCGTGTTCAGCTTGGCCAGCACGGTCCTGAGGGCTGCTTCGTCCAGCCAGTCGTCGCTGTCCACTACCTTGTAATACAGGCCGGTGGCGTTGCGGATGCCCTGATTCACGCCCTCGCCGTGGCCGCCGTTCTCCTGATGGATAGCCTTGACGATGGTGGGATATTTGGCGGCGTACTCGTCGCAGATGGCGGGGGTGTCATCCTTGGTGGAACCATCGTCCACCAGGATGATCTCGGCCTGCTCCCCGGCGGAGAGCAGGGTCTCGATGCAGTGGCGCATATATGCCGCCGAGTTGTAGCACGGGACGGCGAAGGTGATCAATTTCTGAGCCATACAAAATACTCCTTTGCTCTTTTCCGGCAGATGCACAAGGCAGGGGCCGGGATGGAGATATGTACCCATATTATAGCATTTTTGTGCAGGAAATGCTATCGAACGTGGGAAATGTCAGAGATGTTTTACAATTATCCGGGGAGTTGTGGTATACTGATTGGGTTATAAACCTCTCAGGCCGCTTTGCGTCCAGCTCCCCTGGTAGGGGAGCCAAGACTTGCCTCTCCTACTAGGAGAGGCGGCATTGCGAAGCAATGACGGAGCGGTTTTGTATGGATAGGAGGAACCATGGAAAGTCCGCATAGTATTCTGAAAAAAGTCTTTGGCTACGACAGCTTCCGCCCGGGGCAGGAGGAGATCGTCTCCCGCCTGCTGGCCGGGCAGGATGTGCTGGCCGTGATGCCCACAGGTGCGGGCAAGTCCATCTGCTATCAGGTGCCGGCCCTGCTGCTGCCGGGAATCACCATCGTGGTCTCGCCGCTGGTCAGCTTGATGAAGGATCAGGTGGGGGCGCTGGTACAGGCCGGTGTGGCGGCAGCTTTCCTGAACAACAGCCTGACGGACAACCAGAAGGCCCTGATGCTCCGCCGCGCCCGGGAGGGGTGGTATAAGATCATCTATGTGGCTCCGGAGCGGCTGGAGATGCCGGGTTTCCAGCGGTTTGCGCAGGAGCGGGAGATCAGCATGGTCACAGTGGACGAGGCCCACTGCATCAGTCAGTGGGGGCAGGACTTCCGCCCCAGCTACCTGCGCATCAAGGCGTTTGTGGACAGCCTGCCCAAGCGCCCGGTGGTGGGAGCCTTTACGGCCACCGCCACGGCCCATGTGCGGGAGGACATCCGCACCCATCTGGAACTCCACACCCCCTACGAGGTGACCACCAGCTTCGACCGGCCCAACCTCTATTTTGCCACCCGCAGGGCTCTGCCCAGCGAGAAGCCCAAAGTTCTGCTCGAACTTGTGCTCAGGGAGCGGGACAATGCGGGCATCATCTATTGCAGTACCACCCGGCAGGTGGACGAGACCACCCGCCTGCTGCAGAGCCGGGGAATCCGGGCGGCAGCCTACCACGCCAAACTGGATGCGGATACCCGGCGGCAGAATCAGGACGATTTCCTCTATGACCGGGTGCAGATCATGGTGGCGACCAATGCCTTTGGCATGGGCATCGATAAGCCAAACGTCCGGTTCGTCATCCATTATAATATGCCCAAGGATCTGGAGAGCTATTATCAGGAGGCGGGCCGCGCGGGCCGTGACGGGGAGCCAGCCCGCTGCACCCTGCTCTATTCCGGCACCGATGTGCGCACCATCCGGTTCTTCATCGACAAGGAGATGGAGGCTGACAACGGCCTGCCTGCGGATGTCAAGGCCGAAGCGGCACGCAAGGCAGAGGAACGGCTCAAATACATGACCTTCTACTCCACCACGCCGCGCTGCCTGCGGGGGTATCTGCTGAGCTACTTCGGCGAGGCCGCACCCCAGAAGTGCGAGAACTGTTCCAACTGTCTGCTGGCAGCACAGGCTGCCGAACAGGTGGAGGAGCAGGCGGCACAAGCCCGCCAGCGTGCTGCGGCCAGTGCAAAGCGGCTGGCCTCGGCCTCCCGCCGCCGTGCCGACGAGGATGCCCTCAGCGAAGCGGACGAGAAGCTGCTGGCTGCCCTCTATGCCCTGCGCAAGCGGCTGGCCGCAAAGCAGAAGCTCCCTGCCTATATGGTGTTCAACGATTCCACCCTCCGCCAGATGGCGCTGAAAAAGCCCCTGAGCGTGGAGGAACTGCTCAATATCCCCGGTGTGGGCGAGAAAAAGGCCGCCCGCTATGGCCAGGAGTTCCTGGGTGTCATCGAGGATGCCGTGGGCAGCCGGGAGTGAGAAAAGAAACAGCATCTGCAAGGTTCGCTTCTGAATTCAGAAAATTGGCGAATTTTGCAGATGCTGTTGTTTTTGCGGGGCAAACCCTCTCAGTCTGCTCACGATGTTCGCAGCCAGCTCCCCCGAAGGGGGAGCTTTATTTGTGCTGACCGGAAGATGCAAAAAGCTCCCCCTTTCGGGGGAGCTGGCATCGCGCAGCGATGACTGAGAGGGTCAAATCTCCTTACCGTTCCATGGTGTGTGTGGCAAACACCTGTTCGTCCTCCCACCAGACGGGGGCCTTTGCGGCAAGGCTCTTGGGCACATCCAGAAGCCGCTGGTTGGAGCTGCCCCGGAAGCGCAGGGAGATATCGTGCTGGGCTTCCACAAAGCGGCCGTCCACCAGAACATCCAGCAGGCTCAGCAGCTCATCTGTGACCTCACAGCGGGCCGGGCAGGGAACACTGCCGGTCAGCTGTTCCCAGGTGTAACCAGAATAGCACCAGACGCTCTTATTCGGGTATAACGCCCTGAAGTTGCGGACAAAGGGCAGCAGTTCCCGCTGATTCTCCGGCTCAAAAGGCTCACCGCCCAGCAGGGAGATGCCTGCAATATAGTCGGGCTGACAGGATGCAAAGATCTCGTTGCGCACAGCCTTGTCGAAGGGCTGACCGTACCCGAAATCCCATGCCACCTCGTTGAAGCAGCCCGGGCAGTGGTGCCTGCAGCCCGAAACAAAGATGCTGGTGCGCACCCCCGGCCCATTGGCAATATCGTAATACTTAATTGTTGCGTAATTCATCACAGATGCAGCACCCGATCCTTGATCTCCTGTGTCCGGCCCTGGTTCCAGAACTGGGTGCCGATATAACCGCAGGTGCGGCGGGCAACGTTCAGTTTGTTCTGGTCACGGTTGCCGCACTTGGGGCACTCCCACACCAACTTGCCGTCATCTTCAACGATCTTGATCTCTCCGTCGTAGCCGCAGCACTGGCAGTAATCGGACTTGGTGTTCAGCTCGGCGTACATGATATTATCATAGATGAACTGCAGCACGCTTATCACGGCCTCCAGATTGTCCTGCATGTTGGGCACTTCCACATAGCTGATGGCACCGCCCGGGGACAACTTCTGGAACTCGCTCTCAAACTTGAGCTTGGTGAAGGCATCAATGTGCTCCGAAACATGGACGTGGTAACTGTTGGTGATATAGTTCTTATCGGTGATACCGGGCACGATGCCGAACCGCTTCTGCAGGCACTTGGCAAACTTGTAGGTGGTGGATTCCAGCGGGGTGCCGTAGAGAGAGTAATCCATGTTCTCGGCCTTCTTCCACTCGGTGCACTTGTCGTTCATGTGCTGCATCACGCTCAGGGCAAAGGGTTTGGCACCGGCATCGGTGTGGCTCTTGCCGGTCATATACTTCACGCACTCATACAGACCAGCGTAGCCCAGGCTGATGGTGGAGTAGCCGCCAAAGAGCAGCTTGTCGATCTTCTCGCCCTTCTTCAGGCGGGCCAGTGCGCCGTACTGCCACAGAATGGGGGCGGCATCGCTGGGGGTGCCCATCAGGCGCTGATGGCGGGCCTGCAGTGCCTTGTGGCAGAGAGCCAGGCGCTCGTCAAAGATCTTCCAGAACTTCTCGAAGTTGCCGCCGGAGGAAAGGGCTACATCCACCAGATTGATGGTGACAACACCCTGATTGAAGCGACCGTAGTATTTGGGCTTGCCGGTCTCGGGGTCCACATAGGGGGTCAGGAAGCTGCGGCAGCCCATGCAGGTGTAGCAGTGGCCCTCACCGTTTTTGTCCACCTTGAGCTCGAGCATCTTCTTCTCAGAGATGTAGTCGGGCACCATCCGCTTGGCAGTGCACTTGGCAGCCAATTCGGTCAGGTAATAATAAGGAGTGCCGGGGCGGATGTTGTCCTCTTCCAGCACATAGATCAGCTTGGGGAAGGCGGGGGTGATCCAGACACCGGCCTCGTTCTTCACGCCCTGATAGCGCTGGCGGATGGTCTCCTCGATGATGATGGCAAGGTCGGCCTTTTCCTGTGCGTTGCGGGCTTCTCCCAGATACATGAACACGGTGATGAAGGGAGCCTGACCGTTGGTGGTCATCAGGGTCACGACCTGATACTGGATGGTCTGGACACCACGGTTGATCTCGTTGCGCAGGCGGCGCTCCACGATCTCCTTCTTGCGCTCCGGGGTAACGTCCAGCCCTTCCATCTCCGCCTCGACCTCAGCGGCGATCTTCTTGCGGGAGACATCCACAAAGGGAGCCAGATGGGTCAGACTGATGCTCTGGCCGCCGTACTGGTTGGATGCCACCTGTGCAATGATCTGGGTGGCAATGTTGCAGGCGGTGGAAAAGCTGTGGGGCTTTTCAATATAGGTGCCGGAGATCACGGTGCCGTTCTGCAGCATATCTTCCAGGTTGACCAGATCGCAGTTGTGCATGTGCTGCGCAAAGTAGTCGGAATCGTGGAAGTGGATCAGGCCCTCGTTGTGTGCCTTGACGATCTCCGGGTCCAGCAGCAGGCGGGCGGTCAGGTCTTTGGAGATCTCACCGGCCATATAGTCACGCTGGACGCTGTTCACGGTGGGGTTCTTGTTGGCGTTCTCCTGCTTGACTTCCTCGTTCTGGCACTCGATCAGGCTGAGGATGCGCTCATCGGTGGTGTTGGTCTGGCGCTTCAGGCTCTGCACATAACGGTAGGTGATATAATGGCGGGCTACATCGTGGGCCTGAATGTCCATCAGCTTGTTCTCCACCATGTCCTGAATCTCTTCCACGCTCACGGCACGGTTCAGCGCCTGGCACTGCTCCGTGACATCGTTGGCGATGGACAGGATCTGCTCCTGGGTCAGGCTGCTCTTGCGGCTGACCGAATCACTGGCCTTGGTGACCGCAGTAATGATCTTGGTGATATCAAATGGAACTTCCGAACCGTTGCGCTTGATGATCTTCATAGTGTTCCTCCGTCATTCTATCTGTGTACAGTTCAAACGGGTGCCTCTTGCGAAAGAGGCACCCGCAAAGCAGTCTTGGGATGCGTTCAATTGATGTGATTCTATGATATCACTATTTAGTGATATGTCAATGGAGAAACCACTACATTTTGTGTTTTGGCGGTTTCGCCAAAATTAAGCCGAGAATCTTGGAGCAAAATTTGAGGCCAAAGCTCTTGACAAACTGTGCAAGGAAAGTGTTTGCATTCCGGGGCGTAATATCCACGGCGGTGTATACTTCTCTGGAAGTTTGGATAGAACAACACCTTATTATATAGAGAAAAATGACCCCTGAGGCCACCGAAGCCTCTGCGTCAAGGAACGTGTAAATTACAGTTAAAAAACTAGTCAAAAAGTCAAAGACGCAAAAAGAAACGAAAAAAGTGAAAAAAGGGGTTGCCAAACGTGTCGGGATATGGTATTATACTTGAGCGCCAATGGCCGCCGGAAAGAATGACTTCTGAAAGCGGCAGAAGCAAAGCGAAAGAACCAAT
>OGDN01002767.1_pt1 | contig 21055 bp, 19 predicted proteins | sample 1570271 | NCBI WGS metagenome assembly OGDN01 (sample SAMEA4384481, study PRJEB24528) | human gut metagenome | reverse complement strand
CTTTCAGCACCGTTTCGCCGTCCTGATAGGCAAACCCCACATGGCCGAACACGATATCGCAGTTGCGATTGGTGAGCTGTTTGCTGCCGGTCTGCACGGGGCAAACGTTCCTCGTTCTCATCCAGTTCAAGATAATACTGACTCTCCTTGGCACCGGAAACCGGAGCACCGCCGTACTCAGTAACCATCGTCCGCGGAAGATCAAAATGTATCTGTTTGAGGAAGCTGAATGGTACGAAGTATACCGTTACTGTCTTTATCCTTTACATGAATCAGGTAGTTTAAACCCTTTCGCTCATTACTCACAAGGATAGCAAAGTCCCTTCCTTCGTATACGTTCTTCATCCAAAATACAAAATAAGCGGTATAGATCAGACCTTCCTCGGTACTGCTCTATGCCGCCTATTTGCTTCTATGAATGCTTACTGTATTTCCATATGAATCTTTCCAATTTATTCTTTCTGTTTAACAAACTCACTGATCGATCATGATCTTCAGAATCTCCTGATCCGTGACAGCCATGCCGTCGCGTGCCAGCCTGCTCACGCTGTGAATGGTGTTTTCCACACCTTTTTTGATAATGCCATCTCCAGCACGGAACTGTTGCTTGGAAAGCGCCATATGATACGCCAGCAGCGCTGCGTTGACCGCGTTGGCGATTTTCGCCGCACAGGATGCTTTCGCACCGTCACAGATTGTGCCGGAAAGAATCGCAAGGCTGTTGACGATCGTGTGGTTAATCAGATACAAATCGCCGCCTTCCAGAAACGCGATGCCTGCACCTGCCGCCGAACCTGCCGAAACCACACCGCAATACGCCGACAGACAGCCAATCTGCGATTTCTGATGGATGGCAACCAGATTGCTCAGCACCAGCGCTCGATACAGCTTTTCCTTCGATGCGCCCATTGCCTTGGCGTATTCAATCACCGGAACGGACACCGTGATGCCCTGATTGCCGCTTCCGGAATTGATGACCACCGGCAAATCGCATCCGCCCATGCGTGCATCCGACCCCGCAGCCGCATATGCGCAGGCGCGGGCTTTCAGATCCTGCTCGCCGTACATCTTCAGCCAAATCCGACCGATGCATGCGCCCCATTGTTCCCGCATACCCGCCTCCGAAATGGCGGTATTCATCGCAATCTGGCGGGCAATCGGCTCTTCCACATCGGCTATATCACATGTCGATGCAAAATCAAAGATTGACTCGATGGTCAGCAGCCCCTCGTTGGATTCTTCAGCGCAGATTTCCTTTTCCTGCTCACTGCTCATCAGGGATTGACCGTCCCGCTCCATCATCACCACATTTGTATGACGATCCGTGATTCGCACGCTTGCGGTATGCCGGCTGCCCTTGAGCTCAATGAGAATATCGAAGATATGCCCCTCGTCCAAAAGCTCTACACGGATGATCTTCCGCAGGAGCAGCTCGTCCACCTGATTCAGGTCTTCCTGCGTCAGGCGGGAAATCACCTCCAGTTCCAAATCAGGATCGCCGCCGATGATGCCTGCCGCGCATGCCGCCTCGATACCCTTTTTACCGTCCGTGTTCGGCACGGTGACGGATTTGGCGTTTTTGATGATGTTGCCGCTCACACGAACCCGGGCGCTCTCTACCGGTTCGCCCAGTATGCGACGGGCAAGCGCTGCCGCATACGCAATCGCAATCGGTTCGGTGCAGCCCATCGCCGGGCGCAGCTGCTCGTTTAAAATGGTGACAAACGCCTGATACCGCACATCCGTCTTCTGCATTCTGGTCGTTCCTTTCTCCACGCGTTCCAAGCGCATGCCTTACACGATGATCAAGTTCTTAGGCGATTGGGTGAAATCCTCATAGCCATCCGGCGTAACGAGCATCATGTCCTCAATGCGAACGCCGAACTGTCCGGGCAGGTAAATGCCCGGCTCTACCGTCAGCACGTTGCCGGGGCGAAGCTCATATTCACAGGTCTGGTTGAAGCGGGGATTCTCGTGAATTTCCACGCCCAGACTGTGTCCCAGACCGTGCCCGAAATACTCGCCGTATCCCTTAGACGCGATATAATCACGCGCCGCGGCATCGACCTGATTGCAGATTGCACCGGGACGAATGCAGGCAAACGCTTTTTCCTGTGCCTGACGAACGATTTCATATACCTCCGCCTGATGAGTTGAAACCTCGCCAACCGCAACCGTTCGAGTCATATCGGAGAGATAGCCGTTCACCTTGCAGCCAAAATCCATCGTCACGAAATCACCGCGCTCAATCACTCGCGTACCCGCCTTGCCATGCGGCAAAGAGGTTTTGGGGCCGGAAATCGCGATAAAGTCAAAGCTGCGTCCTTCGCTGCCCAAGCGCTCCATAAACGCGCCCATGTTCAAAATGATATCCTGCTCGGTCACACCGGGGTGGATATGGTTGATGATGAACGAGAATGCGCGATCCGTCATAATCTGCGCACTGCGCAAGGCATCCTGCTCTTCCTTCGTCTTGATGGCGCGAATCGCCTCAATCGCATCGGACAAGCGACTATCGGCAAGCACCTGCGTATTCAGCGTTCCGGCGAAGCGCTGATACGCCGCAAGGGACAGCGTTGCCGCCTCGATCCCCAGCGTGCGAACCTGATGCCGGGCGATCAGCTCGTTGAGCTGTTCTGTCAGGTTTCCCTGCAAAATAACCTCGCAGTTTTGAATGGTCTTTTTCGCGATTTCAATATAACGGAAATCGACGATAAAATAGCTCTGCTCACGGGTGATAAGCAGCGTGCCTGCCGAAGACGGAAAGCCCGTGAAATAGAACCGATTCGCATCTGAAACGATCAGCGCCGCGTCGATCTGACTGTCCAGCGCTTCAAGCAAACGTTCGATGGCACTCATTTTTCAAATCCTCCATTGATAAATCAGGTTTTAATCATCGGATATTGGTTATACAGGTCTATTTTTCCCAAGTCCACGCGCAGTCCCTCAATCGCCTGCTCCACGTTGCCCCTCTTGAGCGCCTCCACAATGCTGGTATGGCAGGTCATGTTGAGTACCTTGCATTCTTCACCTTCATGCTCCCTGAAATACTGCGCATAGCCGCGCATCTGCACGTTCATTGTCCGCTGCAGCTCGCTGTAAACGTATTTATTTCTGGCAATGCTGGCAAGCAGAAGATGAAATTCCATATTGTTTTTCCAATGCGCCGTTACCGGATAATCCGGATTGTTCTGAATATCGGCTTGAACTTCGCGTTCCAGTTGTTCGAGCCTTTCGATATTTTGCGGAGTTACATAGCGAATAGATTTGCGCAGACAATACGATTCCAGAATAAAGCGAAACTCCATCATTTCGTGCATCTTTTCCCGCCCGATATGGACGATCTGGTAACCGTATCGCGGAATATTCTTCAGCACTTCGTTTGCGCACAACTCGATGAGCGCATCTCGGACTGGCGACTTGCTGACGTTAAACCGCTCGATGAGTTCTTTTTCCGTAATGATGTCGTTCGAGGAATATCTGCCGTCGATAATATCCTGAATGACCGCCTCAACGATTCTGGATTTGATTGTCGCCGCTTTATCCATTGCCTCACCTCATCCGTCAGCCCGCAAGCCGAACGGCTTTCATCTCTAAATTCAAAACGATATATATATCTTTGTCTAATTCGCTTTTTCTCCAACTTATCCCTTCACCGCACCGCTCATCAAATCGGCAATTTGGAATTTTTGCAGCACAAAATAGAGAATAACAATCGGCAGAACCGCAATCGTCGTGCCCGCCAGAATGACCGGCCACGGCGTCGCCAGACCTTCGCCAACCGGCAGCAGCGAGATGACGACCATCAGCGTATACTTCGAGCGGGAGCGCAGGAAGATCAACGGGAAGAAGAAATCGTTCCAGCGGGAGATCATCGTCAGCGCTGCCCAAGAGGCAATCGCCGGTTTGATGACCGGCACAACCACGCTCGTGTACATTTTCAGACTGGAGCAGCCGTCGATGCGCGACGCCTCAATCAGCTCATTCGGAATGGCCATGCAGTATTGGCGCATATAGAAGATACCCAGCGCACTTGCCGCACGGGGAATAATCAGCGACCAGAGCGAATTGACCAGCTTCAGCTTGCGCATCACGCTGTAAAGCGGAACCACGCAGACTTCCTGCGGAATGAACAGCGTCAGCAGCACGACCATGAACAATTGATCTCTGCCCGGAAAGCGGAATTTTGCAAACGCAAAGCCCGCCAGCGAACAGAACAACAGCGACGTAATCGTACCCATCGTCATGGTGAACATGCTGTTGATGACCGGGTTGAGCATCGGCACAACCGCGTCCACCTTCTGATAGTTTTCCAACGTCAGATGATGGATTCTGAGCGATTCAAAACCCGCCATCGTTTCGCTCACCGGTTTGAGGGACGCCACGATCATCCAATAAATCGGAAAGATCGAGAGAAACACAGCGATACACAGCGCAGCATAAACCAGAATCTGCTGCACGGTGATTTTCTTTTTTCTGACTCGCATATGTTTTCCCTCCTTTACGCTTCGCCGGCACGCTTCATCAGCCTGAACTGAATCAGCGAGAAGACCAGCAGAATCATCGTCAAAATGTATCCGATTGCCGACGCATAGCCCATCTTAAACATGGAGAACGCGCTGTTATACAGATACTGCGAAATGGAAATGTTGGACGAAGCCGGTCCGGGCATCAGATAAGGCTCGGTGAAAATCTGCCACGCCGATACCGTAAGCGTCAGCATGCAGAACACCAGAATGTTGCCCAGCGCCGGAATGGTGATCTGGAAAAACCTGACCACAGGGCCCGCACCGTCAACCGTCGCCGCCTCATAAAGCTCGGCGGGGATATTGAGCAGAGAGGAATAGATGATATTGGTATACCACGGCACGCTGCGGAAGACATAGAGCACAAGCGGCGGGATGCAGGAAATCTCCGTACTGGTCAGCCACTTCACCGGAGCGCCGCCCAGCGTTTTAATGCACTCGTTAATCAAACCCGCGTTGTAGTCAAATAGCATGTTAAAAATCAGGCCCATCGCGACGCTCGCGCAGACATATGGCAAAAACGTGAGCGACTTAAACACGCTGCGCCCTTTGAGGCTGCGATCGTTCAGCAGCAGCGCCAGCCCCATCGAGAGGACAAGCGTCAGCGCCAAACCAAACACCCAATAGAAAAATGTGTTCTTAAAACCGGTAATGAATACGCTGTCGCGCAGAATCATCTGATAATTCTGCAAACCGATAAATTTCTGTTTTCCCAATCCATCCCAGCTGTGAAAGCTCAGCACAGCCGACCAAACCATCGGAAACAGCTGGAAGATGAAAAACAGGATAAAGAATGGCGCGATAAACAGATATGCGCTTCCGTATTTGCGGAAAAATGAGCGAACCGCTTTCACCCTTTTCACATGAATCCCCTTTCCCTTGCAGACTGAGCCTGCCTGTATCTCTGCCGCCGACCTTCCGAATCCATGTTGCACACGCGGTCAGTTGATGCGGCTCCTCATCGTTTGAGAAAAAAAGGCGGGAGGGAGCCGTCCCTCCCGCACATGGGTTTTACTGGGCTTTGCCGATCTTGGCTTTCAGCTCGGCGTCAATGTTCTGAATGGTTTCTTCCATGTTCCAGTCGCCGGCAATCATTCGATCGATGCCGTCGCGGATGATCTGATCCGCTTCAACATCCGAACCCGTGATCACCATGTTCGGTGCGCTGTTGACAAGACCTTCCGTCTCCGCGCCCTTGAAGGACTGGCCGCCGTAGTATTCCGCAGGCTGCTGCCAGTACGCGTCCGCCGACAGCTCCTTGGAGAGCGGGTTCCAGCACGGCATCTGCTTTTCAGCCATCAGATCCGCATAAGCGTTGCGGAACTCAGCGGTGAACATGTAGTCGTACCAGCAATCCTTAATCAGCTGCTCATACTTGGTTTCGCCCTGCTTGTTGATGATGGCGAACATCTCCGTAACAGGTGCGCCGCGCAGACCGTTGTCATAAGTCGGAGCGGGCATCATGCGCCACTCGCCGGATTCTTCGGGCACGTTCTTCGCCAGGAACTCATCCCAGAAAGCGCCAACATAGAACGTAGCGATTTCATGGTTACGGGTCGCATCCCACATCGGCGGCTGAAGCACCTGCGTCAACAGCACGAGTTTCTCGTCGAGCAGGGTATTCAGGGTTTCCATCGCCTGACGAACGCCCGCATCCTCGCCCCAAACGACATTGCCGTTTTCATCGAAGATGTGTGCCTCAGCCTGCGGCCAGAAACCGCGGCGGCCGACATAACCCCACGCCTTCTGGCTGGGCGAAATGCTGGTCAGGAAAACCTTGCCGTCGCTCTTGTCGCGCAGTTCCTTGCCGACCTCGATCCAGCCGTCAAAGGTATCCATGCGAGCGCTGTCGATGTTGTATTCGTCCAGAATCTTCTGGTTGTAATAGAGCATCTGCGGGCGGAAGGATACCGGCAGCGCATACATCTTGCCCTTCACGGTCACGTCGCCGCAAACGCCGTCGAGCAGATCATCCTTGAGCATATCCATGTAATCCGTCGTTTCCAGCACGATGCCGGTATCCGCCATCGCGTAGAGCGTCGCAGCCTGCGTCGCGATCAGATCCGGCAGATCTTCATACGCGCCTGACTGATAAGTCAGCATAATCTTCTTGCGCACGTCCTCAGCGCTTTCGCACTGCACAACCTCGATTTCAACGCCTTCGGTCTGTTCCGGGTGCATCGCGCACCACATCTTAAACTGCTCTTCATATGCCTGCGGATTGCCGTAGCCATAGATAACCAGTTTGCCAGCCGGATATTTCACCGTACGATCGGGTTCATACGCCTGAGCAAGCGCACCAAAGGTCACCAGACAAAGTGCCATCGCCAGCATTGCTGCCAAAAACTTCTTCATTGTTGTGCTCCTTTCTGTTTAGCGTGCGTGTTTTCTCGTCGCTTCAATCGCCGCACGGATGTTGTCGTAGGGAATATCCGTCGGCAGGGTGCAGTCCGCGCCCAGAATAAAGGGATAGCCTTTCATTTCGTCCATTAGTTCGGCAACCCTGCGTTCAATCTGTTCCTTCGTGCCATGCACCAGAACACCGTCCCGGTCATCCAGACCGCCCAGAATCGTTTTCCCGGCGAACAGCTTTCTACCCTCTTCCAGGCTGATGTTATCCGAATAAATGCCCCAGTTCACCGCATCGCAGGGATAATCGGCATATCGGGTCAAATCCAGATGATCCTTACACATATGCAGCATGACGAAATGATTTTCATCCTTTGCCTCGCGCAAAAGTCGAATCTCGCAAGGCTTAATGACTTCGTCAAATTCTTCCCGGCTCAGCATATTCGCCTCGCCGCCCAGCGCCGCGTAGTAGAAGCCGTGAATGCCGGTGGTTTTCATTTCGTCGATCAGCAGGCTCAGACCGTCCGTCACCACATCCAGTCCGTGACGGAACGCATCCCGATCCTCCCGAAGCGTTGCCGCCAACGCATCGCGCCGCTCTTCATAGCAATCCGGGCCGTTGAAAATGTGGAACATGGAAGCCCACACACCATGCACAGTCGCCAGCAGCGCCTTGTCGTCGCCCAGCTTGTCGCACACCCGCTTCATCAGATCAATCTGCTCCACAATGAACGGGGATTGCCGGGTGAAGGGCTTCAGCTTCTTCCAGTCCGCCGCACAGCGGATATCGCCATACGGCATCAGCGATTCCGTCATGATCTTGAGCATGTCCAGATCGATGGCTTTCGCCAAATCCAGGTGTGCCTGAACCGCAGCGTCACCGCTGTGCTGTTCCGCCGGAAAATGAAACCAAAATCCAGCCGGAACGCAGTCAACCTCCTTTCCAAGGATCACATTCGTTACAGTTTTTCGATCCACGTCGTATATACCTCCGATCTCATTATTAATCTTCCTAGTGATAGTATAGCTGATATTACTAGCAATGTCAACAGGTATTTTCTAAAAATTCAGCATTATTTTACAGTAACATCAAATATCAGACATCTTACTTTGGTTAATCGGAGAAGCGGCGTCAATAACTCGAACTTTCTAAAGCCAATCTGTACATTCAAGAACAACGCTATATATTTCCACAACACACAAAAACGGTGCTATCAGCTTCGTGCCGACAGCATCGTTTGTTATTTATCTCTCTTTATTCATATTCGGCATTTCGACCTTCCGGTAGAAGAACAGAATGCCATTCATCGCTACGCCGAGCAGCGCCGCGATGACGCCCCAGCGCAGAAGCCCCTGTCCGGTCTCCGTCACGCAGTATGCGCGGCTGACCAGACAAACGGCGGCGGAATTCGTGCGATTGAGCGACCAGAAGCGGCCGGTCACAGACTTCAACTCCACCACGACCTCCGGAACCCACTCCGTGAAGACGTACAGCGGCGCAATCACGAACTGAGCCAGCAAAAACGCCGCGCCCGCCAGCGCCGCATAGCCCAGCAGACAAAGCAGCACGCTTAGCTATTCATCAACGCAACCTACCTCTTTGACGATAAGCTGGTTTTCACCTACAACTTCAAAGACGGCACAGAAGCCATTCCTCTGAAAGCCGTCGAAGATGCGTTTGGTTCGGATCTAACTCAAGTTGCTCCACCATAATTTGTCTGAAAGCGTCAGTTTTCAGACTTTTTTCTTGTCTTTTTTTAATCCGTCTAAAAAGAAAAAACAAAGACGCTGCCAAGCCAAAAACTTGCCAGCGTCCCATTTTATGCCCGGCCCTTATTCCCCGGCCGTGATATCCTTACCGAAATACTTTTCGGAAATGCGCGTCAATTCGCCTTCCGCGCGCAGCTCATCGATCGCCTGATTGACCGCCGTCAGCAGGCTGGCGCTGTCCGCTTCTTTGCGAATCGGCATCGCCACCTGGGAAGCTTCGTCCGTCAGCGCAACGACCTTGAGATTTGCATCCGGATGGACGTTCATGTAATCGTAAAAGCTGACCTCGGCATTGAGCGTCGCATCCGCGCGTCCGGAAAGCACCATCGCCAGCGTTTCATCCAGCGTATCCACGCCCATCGCCGTCGCGCCATAGCTCTCCGCCAGCAGCATATACGTGCTGGAAATGGAATTGGCCGTGCGCTTGCCCGCCAAATCCTCAAAGCTCGCGATATCCTCGCGGTCGCCGCGGACGATCAACGCCGTGCGGATGTAACCATACGGCGTAGAAAAATCATACTTCATCGCGCGCTCGTCGGTCACTTCCACGCCGTTGGCGGCCATGTCATAGCGGCCCGCGTCCAGACCCGCGAAAATGCCGTCCCACTCGGTCTCCACAAACTTCGCCGTCACGCCCAGCTTCGCCGCGACGCCCTGCGCCACTTCCACATCAAAGCCGACCAGCTGGTCGTTCTCGTCGTGATACGTCCACGGCGCCCACGCGCCCTCCGTCGCCACAACGATTTCGCCCTTTTGCCGAATGCGCGCAAGCAGGTCGTTTTCCTCCGCATACGCGGCGGACAGCAGCAGCACAAGCGCCGCCAGAATCATCATGATCTTTTTCATCGTACTGTCTCCTTTCAGAAAGACGGGCGTCTCATGCGCGCCTATATCAACAGAATACTGTACTTAGGCGGGAAGTCCAGAAACCTCAGGTTTCTGGCAGGGTATGGGACGGAGTCCCATCGTCCCCCAACAGCCGCAGAAACGCCTTTGTCCGCTCCTGCTGCGGATGTTCAAAGAAAGCTTTCGGCTCGTTTTCCTCGACGATCACGCCGCCCTCCATCAGCACCACACGGCTGGATACGTTCCTGGCAAAGCCCATTTCATGCGTGACGACCAGCATCGTCATGCCCTCGGCCGCCAGATTCCGCATGACGGCAAGCACCTCGCCCGTCAGTTCCGGGTCAAACGCGCTGGTCGGCTCGTCGAAATAGATGATCTCCGGTTCGGTCGCCAGCGCCCGCGCAATCGCCACGCGCTGCTGCTGACCGCCGGAAAGCTCGCTCGGATACGCTTCCGCCCGATCCGCCAGACCAACCTTTTGCAGCATCGACAGACCGGTTTTCCGCGCTTTGGCTTTGTCCATCTTCCGCGCGATGACCAGCCCCTCGGTCACGTTCTGCAAGGCCGTCCGGTTTGCGAACAGGTTGTAATTCTGAAAGACAAACGCCGTCTTGCGGCGAATGCGCGCGATCTCCTTCTTTCCCGTGTGCGCCAGATCGAACGTCTCGCCATCGAAGGTCATGGTGCCGCCATCCGCCGTTTCAAGGAAATTCAGACAGCGGAGCAGCGTCGTCTTGCCCGATCCGCTTGGGCCGAGAATCGCCACCACGTCGCCGCGGTTCACCGAAAGGCTCACGTCGCGCAGCACATCCGTTTCGCCGAACGCTTTTTTGACGTGCTCCACATGCAGCATCATTTCGCGCGCCTCCTTCCGCCGTAAACCGCCAGCTTCTTTTCGCCCCAGCGCTGCACAAAGGTCAGCACCGTCGAAAACATCAGGTAGATCACCGCGACTTCGCAGTACAGCGGCAGCATCTCATAAGTGCGCGCCGCAATGCGCTGCGTCGCCATAAACATTTCCATCACGGTGATGTTCGAGGCCAGCGACGTATCCTTCACCATCGCAATCAGCGAGTTGGACAGTGGCGGGAACGCGGTGCGCAGCGCCTGCGGCAGCACAATGCGCCGCATGATCTGCATATAACGCATACCGACGCAGTAGCCTGCCTCGATCTGCCCGACCGGAACGGATTCCAGCGCCGCGCGCATTGTCTCCGCGCAGTATGCGCCCTCGTTGACGGCGAACACGAGCACCGCCGCCGGGAACGGGTCGAGCAGAATGCCCACGTCCGGCAGGCCGTAAAACACGACGAACAGCTGCACCAGCAGCGGCGTGCCGCGCACGACCCAGATGTAAAACCGGGCAATCTGCGAAAGGACTTTGACATGCGCAAACTGAATCAGCGCGACGGCGGTCGCAATGACCATCGCAATGGAAAACGAAATGACGGTCAGCGGGATCGTCATCGTCAGGCCGGGCAGCAGAATTTTCGGAAAAGAATCGAGTAAAAGGGCAATCAGGCGTTCGTTCATCGGGGCTCCTCCACGTGCAGAAGATAGACGTATCTTACACCCTAAAGTTAAGTTTAAGTCAAGCCCCGCATGCGTTTTTTTCGGCTCAGTTTTAAAAAAAAGGTATCCGATCAATGGAAACGCATTTACGCCTCCTGCCCCAGTTTTCGATAAACAGTGCAGAGCATGGTGATGTAGCAGGCCAGACCGCCGACAATGTTGGAAACCGGCTCGGCCAGAAACACGCCCATCGTACCAAAGCCCATCATCGGCAGCAGCAGCGTCAGCGGCACGACGATGACCACCTTGCGCAGCAGCGAAAACGTGATGGCATGCTTCGCCCAGCCCAGCGATTGAAAAACGCTCTGCCCGCAGAACTGAAAGCTCTGGAAGAAGAAGCCCGCAAAATACACGCGGAGCATTTTCACGCTGGCCTCGACCAGCGCTCCATCCGGCGTAAACAGTTCGCACAAAATCCGCGGCTGGAACATCGAAAACAGCCATGCGCAGAAGGTATAAAGCATGCCCACGGCGGACATGAACCAAATGCCGTCGCGCACGCGCTTCATCTGCCGCGCGCCGTAGTTGTAGCTGAGCACCGGACGCGCACCCTCGGTGACGCCGCTGACCGGCAGGGTGAACACCTCGCGGATGGAGTTGATGACCGTCATCACGCCGACATAGAGATCGCCGCCGTAGATCGAGAGCATTTTGTTGCAGGCGACCTGCACCAGCGAGTTGGTGAATTTCATGATGAACCCCACCACGCCGAGGCTCAAAATATCCTTCAGCAGATCCGTACAGACATGCACCTGCCGGATTTGCAGCGGCAGAATCGCCTTCGGGCCGGACAGGAAGCGGAGCACCCAGATGCAGCTAACCGCCTGGCTGATGACCGTCGCCACCGCCGCGCCCGTCACGCCCATGTGAAACACATAGATGAACAGCGGATCGAGCACAAGGTTCATCGCCGCGCCGAGCACCGTCGTCATCATGCCCACCTTCGGACGCCCCTGCGCGTTGATGAAAGGATTCAGACCCGTCGCCAGCATGGTGAACGGCGTGCCGAGCAGATAGACCTTCAAATATGCGTCCGCATAGACAAACGAATCCTCGCTCGCGCCGAAGAGAAACAGCAACGGCCGCTTGACGGCGTAGCAAAGCACCATCAGCGCCAGCGACGAAACCAGCAGCAGCGAATACACCGTGCCTTGAATCTGCAAAGCGCGCGGCTCATCCTTCCGCCCGCGCGCCATCGCGAAAATCGGCGCGCCGCCCGAACTGTACAGGCTGGTGAACGCCGCCACGATGGAAACGATGGGGAAAATCAGGCCGACGCCGGTCAGCGCCAGCGTGTTGCCATCCGGCAGGTGGCCCAGAAAAACGCGGTCTACAATGTTGTAGAGCAGCTGCACAATCTCCGCCAGGCTGAGCGGAATCGCCTGCGCCATGATGCGTGAGCCGACGCTGCCCTGTGAAAAATCCGCCGTATTCTGCTGATTCAAAGGTGTTTCCTCCATTTTCCGCCGATCTGCCGCACGTCGTTTTTCCAGACGCTGACGGCGGCCAGCGCGCGGCCGTTCTGCCGCATGCGCGAAACCTTTTCGCCCTCGCCCGCCCACTCAAAGCCGAAGCTCATCGGGATGACATACGGCGTTTCGCCCGCAAAAGCCACGCTCACCGCGTCGCACTTTTTCGTGATGTCGGCGATTCCGTCCTTCGCCGCCCTGTCCGCACAGCTCATGCCTGCGCCTCCAGCTTCTCGCAGCCGCGCAGCATCGCGCTTCTGGCGCGCGGATTGCGCTCGACTTCCTCGGCATCCGGCTTGACGCCGCCGCCGCCCAAAACGCGCACAACCGGTTTTTTGCCGCAGATGCAGACCGGGATCTTCGGCGGGCAGGTGCAGGGGTTCGCCAGTCGGCGGAACGTCTGCTTGACAATTCTGTCTTCCAGCGAATGGAACGTCAGCACCGCCAGACGGCCGCCGGGATTCAGCAGATCCGTCATGTCTTCCAGCGCCTTTTTGAGCGGGTCAAGCTCGTCGTTGACCGCGATGCGGAGCGCCTGAAACGTGCGGCGCGCGCTGTGGCCGTTATCCTGCATGCGCACTTTTTTGGGAATGGCCGCGTCCACGCACGCCACCAGATCGCCCGTCGTTTCCAGCGGTTTCTGCGCACGGTGCTCGCAGATGATCTGCGCGATGCGCACCGCCCACTTCTCCTCCGAATACTCGCGCAGAATGCGGGCGATGTCCTCCGCGCTCCACGTGTTGACGATTTCGCGCGCCGTCAGCGCCTGATCCTGATCCATGCGCATATCCAGCGGCGCGTCCGCATGGTAGGAAAAACCGCGCTCGGCGGTATCCAGCTGATAGCTGCTCACGCCGAGGTCGATCATCATGCCGTCGATTTTCGTCACGCCGCGGGCCGCCAAAAGCGCTTTGACGTCGTGGAAATTGCCCTTCACCGCCGTGAAGTTGCCCGCCGCGCCCAGCCGCTCCGTCGCCGCCGCCAGCGCGTCGTTGTCGCGGTCGATGCCGTAGAGATGGCCCGTGCCGTTCAGCCGGCGCAGGATCTCCGCGCTGTGGCCGCCGCCGCCCAGCGTGCCATCCACATAGATGCCGCCCTCACGGACATTCAGCATATCCACCGTGGGCATGAGCATCACGCTCACATGTTCAAAATTCATGGGTTACTCCTTTTATTCCGCATTTCAAGCCATATGTTTTCAAATCAACCCGTTTCAATCGCGGAATGCTTCGCATTCTGCTCTGAAACTGTGTTTCTTTGATCAGAATATTGGGGCTTTGCCCCAAGCTCCACAAGGAAACTGAGTTTCCTTGACCTTCCGCTTCGCGGCTATATAAGCCTTTTAGGAGAGAAGTCCAGAAACCTCAAGTTTCTGGCAGGGTTTGGGACGGAGTCCCAACGTTTCCCCGTTCCTTTCTCAGCAAGGTGCGCATTTCGCCGATCAGATAGAGCGAACCCGCGCAGACCACATTGCCTTCCGGCCCAGCCAGGCGGCGCGCCTCTTCCAGCGCGTCTCTCACATGCGTGCGCGCATAGGCACGAAGCCCTTGCGCTTCAAACGCCCTGGCCAGCTCCTCTGCGGGCATCGCGCGCGGGATATTGGGCTGGGTGCAGACGACGCAGCGCACGCGCGGCGCGAGCCGCTGGCACATCTTTTCCGTCTCCTTATCGCGCATCATCGCGCTGATGAGCACGGTATTCTCCTTCGGCATCCATTTATCCAGATATCCGCAGAGCGCGCGCACGCCGGGATCGTTGTGCGCGCCGTCGAGCAACACATGGCCGAAATATTCCAGCCGCCCCGGCCAATGCACGTCGGCCAGCCCCGCGCGAACGGCGCTCGTCGGGATCTTCATTCCCTTCTTTTTGAGCGCCAGCAGCGCCCCCAGCGCCGCGCAGGCGTTATCCGCCTGATGCCTGCCGCAGAGGGAGACGGTCAGCCCCTTGAGCCGTTCGCCGCCGAAGGTCGCGTCAAATTCAATCTGCTTGCGCTGCTCTCTGACGTTTTCCGCCGTCAGTTCGACGACGGGCAGTTCCATCCCCTTCGCCGCCGCCAGCAGCACGCCGCGCGCGGCCTTTTCCTGCCTGCCCAGCACGACGGGCACGCCGGGCTTCATGATGCCCGCTTTTTCCAGCGCAATCTGTTCGATCGTATCGCCAAGCAGCTGCATGTGATCCATGCCCACTTCGGTGATGACGCTGACGGCGGGGCGGATGATATTCGTCGGGTCAAGCCGCCCGCCGAGGCCGACTTCGATCACCGCGACATCGACTTTTTCTTTTTCAAAGCAGCAGAAGGCAAGCGCCGTGCCCAGCTCGAACTCGGTGACATGCACGCCCTCTTTTTCGCATTTCTCCACCGCGGGCCAGACGCTTTCCACCAGTGCGGCCAGCTTTTCGCCCGCAATGGGTTCGCCGTTCAGGCGGATGCGCTCGTTATAGACCTCGATATACGGCGACGTGTACAATCCGGTCTTATACCCCGCCGCGCGGAGCACGCGCTCGGTCATCGCGCAGCACGAACCCTTGCCGTTCGTTCCTGCGACATGCACCATCGTCAAACGCTCCTGGGGATTGCCGAGCTTCGCCATCAGGGCGCGCATATTTTCAAGGCCGTTTTTACAGCCGGTCGGGTACACGCTGTGAATTTTTTCGATTGCTTCCTGTTCCGTCATGGGGTGACCTCCTTTGAAAGGGAACGTTGGGGCGCCGCCCCAAACCCCGCCAAGAACCTGAGGTTCTTGGATTTCCCGCTTTGGGATTGATTGCTTCACAATCAATCCCGTGCTTATTCTCGTAAAGAAAACAAACTGTTGGGCAGGGGCGCGCAGGACGCGTCCGTCTGTCACTTGAGCGCTTTCAGTCCTTCTTAGTTTAACACGAATTGCAGGCGGGCGCGACATTTTTTTACACGAACAGCAAAAAATCGCCGCCGAAGTTTCGGCAGCGATTTCCGGCGATGTAGATAACCGGATTACATATTCTTGAGGTCTTCGATTCTCGCGTTCAGCTTTTCGAGCTTATCGCGGGAGACGGCCAGCTTTTCGCGCTCCTGCTCGACGAGCTGAGCCGGGGCTTTGCTCATGAAGCCGGGGTTATTGAGCTTGGCTTCGCCGCGCTCGATATCGCGCTGCACGCTGTCGCGCTCCTTGGTCAGACGCGCGGTCTCCTTAGCCACGTCCACGAGGTCGCCCAGCGGGATGAACAGCTCGGCCGCTTCGCTGACGGCGGAAACCGTCTTGGCCGGAGCCTCTTCATCCTGACCGAGAATCTGCATGCCGCTGGCCCAGGCAAGGCGGCCGAAGTACTCGCCCGCGCCTTCCATGGCGTGTTCCCAGCCCGCCTTCGGGCGCACAATCAGGTGCGCGCGGCGGCCGACGGAGACATTCATCTCAGCGCGGAGGTTGCGGACGGCGCGGATGACGTCCATCACGCCCTCCATTTCGCGCGCCTCCTGCGGGAAGTCCATCGCGTCATCGACCTTCGGCCAGTCGGAAAGCATGATCGTGCCCTCCGTGCCGGGGATGTAGCGATACACCTCGTCGGTGATGAACGGCATGAACGGATGGAGCATCTTGAGCAGGCAGATGAGCACGTGGCGCAGCACGGCCAGCGTCGCCGCGCGGCCCTCGCCGTTCAGGCTGACCTTCGCCAGCTCGATATACCAGTCGCAGAATTCGCTCCACGCGAAATCGTAAATCTTCTGCGCGGCCAAGCCGAGGTCATAATCCTCAAAGTGCGCGCTGACCTCGCGGATGGTGTCGTTCAGGCGGGTGAGGATCCACTTGTCGGCAGCGGAGAGCGTCTTGCCTTCCAGGTTCTCGGCCTCGTCGCCCATATTCATGAGCACAAAGCGGCTCGCGTTCCAGATCTTGTTGGCAAAGTTGCGGGCGGATTCCACCTTGTCGCCGGAGAAGCGCATGTCGTTTCCGGGGCTGACGCCCATGACCAGCGAGAAGCGCAGCGCGTCCGCGCCGTACTGGTCGATGACCTCCAGCGGATCGACGCCGTTGCCCAGCGACTTGCTCATCTTGCGGCCCTGCGCGTCGCGCACGAGGCCGTGAATCAGCACGGTGTGGAACGGCGGCTTGCCCATCTGCTCGATGCCGGAGAAGATCATGCGGGCCACCCAGAAGAAGATGATGTCATAGCCCGTCACCAGCACGCTGGTCGGGTAGAAATAGGCCAGATCCTCGGTCTTATCCGGCCAGCCGAGCGTGGAGAACGGCCACAGCGCGGAAGAGAACCACGTATCCAGCACGTCCTCGTCCTGCGTCAGATGCGTACAGCCGCACTTCGGGCAGACGGTCGGCGTTTCGCGCGCGACGATGACCTCGCCGCAGTCGTCGCAATACCACGCCGGGATGCGGTGGCCCCACCAGAGCTGGCGGGAGATGCACCAGTCGCGGATGTTCTCCATCCACGTCATATAGTTCTTCGCGAAGCGCTCCGGCACGAAGCGGACCTCGCCGTTTTTGACGCACTCGATGGCGGGCTTAGCCAGCGGCTCCATCTTCACAAACCACTGCTTGGAGACCATCGGCTCGATGGTCGTGTGGCAGCGGTAGCAGGTGCCGACCTCGTGTTTCAGCGGCTCGACGCTCTTGAGGTAGCCGCCCGCCTCCAAATCTTTGACGATGGCCTTGCGGGCTTCCATCGTCGTCATGCCCGCGTACTTGCCGCAGTCGATGACACGCGGCTCGCCGACGGTCGCCTTGCCGCTGGCAAAGAGCGCGTCGTTCTCCGCCTTCTCCTTCGCGCCGGTCATGTGGCCGTCGTAGGTGAACACGCGGACGATGGGCAGGTTATGGCGCTGGCCGACCTCGAAGTCGTTCGGGTCGTGCGCCGGGGTGATCTTCACCACGCCCGTGCCCTTTTCCATATCGGCATGCTCGTCGCAGACGATCGGGATTTCGATGTTCATCAGCGGCAGAATGACGTGGCAGCCGTGCAGATGCGCATAGCGCGGATCGTTTTCGTTGATGGCCACGGCGGTATCGCCCAGCATCGTCTCCGGGCGGGTGGTCGCCAGCTCAAGCTGCTCGCCCGTCTCCTTGACGGTGTAGAGCAGGTGCCAGAAGTGGCCCTCCTGCTCCTGATACTCCACCTCCGCGTCGGAAATGGAGGTGTTGCAGCACGGGCACCAGTTGACCATGCGGTTGCCGCGGTAAATCAGACCCTTTTCATACAGGTTGTTGAAAACCTCCGTGACGGCCTTGCTGCATCCCTCGTCCATCGTGAAGCGTTCGCGGCTCCAGTCGCAGCTGTTGCCCATGCGGCGGGTCTGACGAACAATGCGTCCGCCGTACTCGTTCTTCCATGCCCACGCGCGGCGCAGGAACTCCTCGCGGCCCACGTCGTGCTTGTCCAGCCCTTCCTTGCGCATGGCTTCGACGATCTTCACTTCCGTGGCGATGGACGCGTGATCCGTGCCCGGCAGCCAGAGCGTCGGATCGCCCTTCATGCGGTGATAGCGCGTCAGGCTGTCCTGAAGCACGCCGTCCATCGCGTGGCCCATGTGCAGCTGACCGGTGATGTTCGGCGGCGGCATCACGATGGTGAAGGGCTTTTTGCCCTCCTCGCGGTGCGCCACAAACGCGCCGGTCTCCTCCCACTCCTTGTAGAGCTCTCCTTCGATGGCCTGCGGGTTATAAACCTTGTCCATCTGAGCGGCTTTGTTTTCCATAGTCGTTTCCTTTCTATTCCATCATATGATTTCTATTCCATCATGTGATTACGCCACAAACACCATCACCGCGCCGACGACCGCCAGCGCCACGCCCAGCAGCTTCACCTGCGGCACGTCCTTCTCCCTGTGGCGGAGTCTGCCGCCAAAGAACGTCAGCAAAGCGCCGACTGCCAGCGCGCAGATGCCCGGAATCATGTTCGCCTGAAAATTCATACGCATGTCTCCCTTGTGACTCCCTCAGTCACGCCTTCGGCGTGCCAGCTCCCTCGGAGAGGGAGCTCTAGGCTGCGGATTAAACCGCGCTTTCAATTCCGTCCTTTTGGCATACATGCGACAGCGCGAAGATCATACCTTCCTCCTAGAGGGACAGCGAATCTGCTGCCGCCTGTGGCGGAAACAGGCAGACGGAAGGAGTAAAAAAGCAGGCCGCTTCGCCCCAAAGGACGCAGCAGCCTGCGTGGTACCACCTTATTTCACATTCCCCAAAAAGGGAATGCCTCTTTGCGCTGTATCGGGCGCGCCCTCTTCCCTCCAAAGCGACCTTCGGCACGCGCTCTCTCCAAGTCGCCTTGCAGCCTGTGGGCGACTCTCTCTGACGGCGGCGCGCGCTTACTCCTCTTTTTCAACGGGAACCATATACATTAGCTATTATAGGCGGTTTTCATCGGATTGTCAACCGCATCAGAGGATATACTGCCGCATATCCATCTTTTTCGCATCCGTGCCGAGGTGTTCGGCCACATAATCGCCGTTGATGGTCACATCCACATCCGGCATGTCGCCGCCCGCGTTGAAGGAAATATCCTCCAGCATCTTTTCAAACAGCGTATGCAGGCGGCGCGCGCCGATGTCCTCTTTCGTCTCGTTTTCCAGCTGCGCGGCCTGTGCCAGCGCGTCCAGCGCGGATTCTTCAAAGTGCAGATGCACATGATCGACGGCCAGCAGCGCCTCGTACTGGCGGGTCAGCGCGTTATCCGTCTGGCTCAAAATGGCCTTGAAATCCTCGCGGGTCAGCGGCTTCAAATTGACGCGGACCGGGAAGCGGCCCTGCAATTCGGGAATGAGATCCGTCACCTTGGCGACGTGGAACGCGCCCGCCGCGATAAAGAGCATGTAATCCGTCTTCACCACGCCGTATTTCGTGTTCACCGTGCTGCCCTCGACGATCGGCAGAATGTCGCGCTGCACGCCTTCGCGGCTCACGTCCGGCCCGTTGGTGGAGCGCCCGGCCACCTTATCGATTTCATCGATGAAGATGATGCCGTCCTGCTCGGCGCGGCGAAGCGCTTCTTCCGTCACCGCGTCCATGTCGATCAGTTTGTCTTCCTCCTCGGCAACCAGCAGGCGGCGCGCGTCGGCGACCTTCATGCGGCGCATCTTCGTCTTTTTGGGCATCATGTCGCCCATCATCGAGCCGATGTTCACGCTCGCGCCGTTGATTTCCACGTCCTTGGGCGCGTCCTCGACCTCAACTTCGATCTCCACGTCTTCCAGTTCGCCGCGCATCAGCTGGGCGCGCAGTTCGTCGGCCTTCTGGGCAATGCGCTGCTTTTCCTCGGCGGGCAGTTCGGGCTGCTTGGGCTTGTTGCCCAGCAATACGTCAATCGGGTTGACCGGCTTGCGGTTCGGGTGCAAAATCAGGTCGATGATTCGCTCCTCGGCGAGCACGGTCGCGCGCGCCTTGACCTTCTGGCTGGCCTTTTCCTTGCAGATACGCACGCTGGCCTCGACCAGATCGCGGATGATGCTCTCCACGTCGCGGCCGACATAGCCGACCTCGGTGAATTTCGTCGCCTCAACCTTGACGAACGGCGCATCCACCAGCCTGGCCAGGCGGCGCGCAATTTCGGTCTTGCCTACGCCCGTCGGGCCGACCATCAGGATGTTTTTCGGCACGATTTCATCCCGGATTTTCTCCGGCAGCTGCGCGCGGCGATAGCGGTTGCGCAGGGCAACGGCGACGGCGCGCTTGGCCTCGTCCTGACCGATGATATAGCGATCCAGCTCACGAACGACTTGTTTCGGCGTCAGTTCCATATCAAGCATCCTCCACAATCACGTTATGGTTGGTGAACACGCAGATATCCGCGGCGATATGCAGCGCCTTTTCGGCGATTTCGTGCGCGGAAAGATCGGTGTTCTCCTTGAGGGCGCGCGCGGCGGCCATCGCATAGTTGCCGCCGGAACCGACGGCCGCAATGCCGTCGTCCGGCTCGATAACCTCGCCCGTGCCGGAGACGATCATCAGCGTTTCGCCGCTGGCGACAATCAGCATCGCTTCCAGCTTACGCATGGCCTTGTCGCTGCGCCATTCCTGCGCCAGCTCAACGGCGGCGCGCTCCAGATTGCCGGAAAACTGTTCCAGCTTGGCTTCAAAGCGGTCGCAGAGCGCGAACGCGTCGGAAACCGTGCCCGCAAAGCCGGTGACGACCTTGCCGCCGAAAATGCGGCGCACCTTATGCGCCGTCGCCTTGAAGATGGTGCTTTCGCCCATCGTCACCTGGCCGTCGCCCGCGACGGCAATTTTGCCGTCCTTCTTGACGGCGCAGATGGTTGTGCCTTTGAGTGTCATCTATGTTTACCTCCGATACGTTACGCTGGGTTACGTCGGGGCGCTGCCCCGAACCCCGGCAGGAACCTGGAACGTCATTCACTGTGTCCCGCACAGCGGGCGTTCATTCCGTTCCTGCACCTCTCTCCTCAGATTGCTTCGCAATCTGTTTGATTGATCTCTTCAAACCGTCGCGAAGCGAAACAGAAGGTCAAGGGAACCGAGTTCCCTTGTGGGGGTTGGGGCAAAGCCCCATCGTCCCTTTATTATAACACGCCGCTCT
>OGDN01002762.1_pt1 | contig 21083 bp, 17 predicted proteins | sample 1570271 | NCBI WGS metagenome assembly OGDN01 (sample SAMEA4384481, study PRJEB24528) | human gut metagenome | reverse complement strand
GTACACATACAAACTCCCGCTTCACTTTGTTGCTAAAGTAAAAGTAATAAAAGAAAAAGAAGTATGTATTGTATAATGCTTTCATTTTGTTCTCTTTGTTATTGAATACGCTGCAAAAGTAATACTTTTCTAGCAAAAACAAATAAATAAGAAGTTTTTTTTCAAAAATATTTTTTCCTCGTCTCGATAGTCTGTATTCTGAGATTAAACAAGTATCTTTGTAGATAGATAGGTCTACATTGTAGTCTATCATTATTCATTAAATAAGGAGGGCGTATGGGAACTCTAGGATGCATCAATGACATGATGCGGCGTGACAAGGAAAACAGGGAGCTTCGCCGGGCGAGTCGCGAACGGTTGAATGAGACACGGAATCGTCTACTCGGTGTGAAGGGCAAACGTTCGGAGTCTGATGTGTCTTATGAACAATTGGAACGTATTGCTCATGAAACCAGGGAATGGGAAGAAAAGGAACGTAACAGTTTTCTCAAAGGTAAATTGCTTTTCATCATTTTGCTTGCGGGCATTGCTTTATTAATAGGAGCGGTTCTTATTCTATTCTGTAAATGAACCGCGTCTAAGCATGGAGATAGGTATATTCTCTCCTTTCGGTAGCCTTTATATGTTTTTTTGAACTGAATCATTTTTTTCTCTGCTTTCCATAATCCCCGGCATTTGCTGTAAAGCCCAACTGACTAACCCTTCAAGGTGAGGTATCAGGCTTAGTCCTCTTTCCGTCAGGCGATATTCTACCCGTGGCGGAACTTCAGCATATACTTTTCGTTCTACCAGTCCGTCGGACTCCAATGTGCGTAGAGTGACGGTGAGCATTCGTTGTGATACATCGGCTATTGTTTTGTGAATGTCACTGAACCGCATGATTCCATTTGTATGTAGTGTGATAAGAACCAGCATAGACCATTTGTCACCAATACGGCTGAGCACGTCTCGTATGGGACAATTACCGTTGGGATGGAAGTTTTGCATTTTTTAATCTTTTGTATATCGTTGTTATTCAACAATGGTTACTCTTGTGTAACTAGCTTATGATGAGGTGCCTTCTTGTTTTTATAGCAGAAGCACGTTACATTTGTCGCACAAAAGTAATAAACTTACTAAAGATAACTATTGTTTTAACAGATATATTTATTGTTTTATTTAATACATTAAGATTATGGCAAAGAAAGTTGCGGTTTTGGCAGTGAATCCGGTGAACGGATTCGGTTTGTTCCAGTATTTGGAAGCCTTTTTTGAGAACGGTATATCTTATAAGGTATATGCAGTGGCGGAAACAAAGGAAATTAAAACAAATTCGGGCGTTAAATTGGTGGCAGATGATGTAATTGCGCATTTGGTAGGACATGAAGATGAATTTGATGCTGTGGTATTTTCATGCGGAGATGCGGTTCCTGTGTTTGCACAGAATGCGGATAAACCTTATAATATTGATTTGATGTCTGTATTGAAGGCTTTCGGCGAAAAAGGTAAAATATTGATAGGTCATTGTGCGGCAGGTATGTTGTTCGATTTTGCAGGAGTAACGGAAGATAAGAAACTGGCAGTGCATCCGTTAGCAAAACCGGCTGTCACCAAGGGGCAGGCGACAGATGAGAAATCTGTGGTGGATGGCAATCTCTATACGGCACAGGATGAAAACTTTGTGTGGACTATGATGCCTGAAGTGCTGAAGGCACTTAAATAGAGGGATTGATGAATAAGGACGGAAGATTTTCCGTCCTTATATGGATTGTTGCGGACTTTTTCTATATATTTGAATTCGATTTTAAAAGATACAAATGATGAAATACGATTTTGATAAAGTAATAGACCGCAACGGCACTGCCGCCGTGAAGCTGGAAGAGGCGAAGGAAGTGTGGGGACGTTCGGATTTGATTCCTTTGTGGGTGGCAGATATGGACTTTGGTACAGCTCCTTTTATCGTGGACGCAATCCGCAAACGCTGTGAGTGTGAAGTGTTGGGTTATACGGGGAAGCCTGACAGCTACTATCGGGCCATCATTAATTGGGTGAAACAACGCTATGATTTGGATGTCACAAAAGAGATGATAAACTTTGTTCCCGGCATTGTTCCCGGCATCGGTATGGCAATGAACTGCTTCACCCGACCGGGAGATAAGGTGATGATTCAGCCTCCTGTCTATCATCCTTTCGCTTGGGTGACGACTCGCAATGAACGTATATTGGTTACTAATCCCTTGAAATGGGAGGATGGTATGTATCGAATGGATTTGGATGTCTTCCGTGAACAGATAAAAGGCTGTAAACTGTTCATTTTATGCAATCCTCATAACCCCGGTGGTGTGGTGTGGACAGAAGACGAACTGCGCACAGTGGCGGAAATCTGTTACGAAGAAAAGGTATTGGTGTTCTCTGACGAAATTCATGCAGACCTGACTCTTCCTCCTTACAAACATCGTCCTTTTGCTACTATCAGTGAAAAGGCAAAGATGAACTCGGTGACATTCATGTCGCCTAGCAAGGCATTTAATATGCCGGGCTTGGCTGCTTCGCATGCTATTATCTTTAATGAAGATTTGCGTGCACGGTTCCGTAAGTTTATGGATGCCGGTGAACTGGATATGGGGCATGTATTTGCTTTCCTGTCTGTAGAAGCGGCATATACACACGGAACGGAATGGCTTGACCAATGTCTGTCTTACATACAGGGAAACATTGATTATGTCGACAATTTCCTGAAAACTCATGTCCCCAAGATTAAAGCCATCCGTCCGCAAGCGTCTTATTTGGTTTGGCTTGATTGCCGTGAACTGGGATTGAGTCAGGAAGCATTGAACGATTTCTTTGCAGATAAAGCACATCTGGCACTGAATGATGGAGTCATGTTTGGACAGGAAGGTACAGGATATATGCGTCTGAATGTGGCAAGTCCGCGTTGCATTATAGAGAAAGCGATGAACCAATTGGCTGAGGCTTATCAAGGGGCGGCTTTCTAGGAAAGTATTTGTAGCGCTCCAGCGGTTTATCTGGTGAAGATTAGAATTATCAGGGATGTGTCAAAGCTAAAATGACCATTCCGAAGAGTGACAGATTGTAATTGTTATATCTCAAACAGTGTGTCAAAACTAAGTTAAACCAAAGAAGAACTTTTAATTTGAAATTTGAACATCCTAAAAAGCAAGAGAAAGAGCCGTATCATTACTCGAGACAGAGTTCGATACGGCTCTTTTAAGTTTGGTAGTTACAATCTGTAACTTTTCGGAAGGGTTATTCTTGTTTCGACACATTCACCCTCTTTCTTTAGCCTTTTAGGATGTTCAAATTAGGATGTTCAAATTTCAAATTAAAAGTTCATCTTATTATTTCAACGGAGGCATATTCGGTTCAGTCGGCCAGTAAGGATTCTGATAGATGGGCGAATCTTCAATAGAGCCACCGCCTGAGGTGATATCTATATCCTGTATCCTGTATGGTTCCAGATAATGAGCCATTGCCCAGCGATACCCGTCTTTGGCCAAGTTATTGCCATATTTTTCGTATGGGCGCAGGTAAGGGCTGAGTGCCGGGTCGGACACATTTGCCTTTGAGTTGTCCATGCCGTAAACCAGTTGTGAAGTGCCGTCTTCATTCTTGTACCATTCCTGCATGCTTCCCCACAGTTTGAAACCTTCAATATGATAAGGAGTGGCAATCATTTGGTCCATGGCTCTCCAACGCATCAGATCCATATAACGCAACCCTTCTGCCATAAGTTCGCAGCGGCGTTCACGGCGGATGTTATAAAGAGTCGGGTCTATTAATTTGCCGGCTGAGTAAGCTCCCCAGTCATTGAGTGCTTCTTTTGTCATATCGGTGGCGGCAATTGTTTTATTATAATCAGTATCTACGTGTGAACGTCTTCGGATTTGTGCCCAATAGCTTTGAGCCGTGTTGTCTAAAGAGCCATTCTTTTCATAGCACGCTTCGATATAATTGAGAAGAGCTTCTGTGCCACGGAAGATTAATGCACCGGTATAGTTGCTTCCGTTACTTACATATTTTTGATCATAATTATTTCCTTTACGGAGTGAATAACCTGTTGAATATCCTTTTTCTGCATTGTTGTTAAGGATGACGGGATAAGGTTCGACGGGAACAGCCATTTCACCTTCCACAGATTCAAATAAAACATTCTTCTGTCCCGGTTCTTTCAAAAAGACATTCAGTCGGGAGTCGCGTTCTTTACGGACGTCGGCTATGGTTTCGTCTCCTTGATATCCACTGCCTGATGCATAAATGGGCAAACCGTTGGCCATTAGGAATCCGTCCACCATTCCACGGGTAACCCCGATTCCATAATTGCCGTGCTGTGCGGCTACCACCACATTGTGTGTCAATCCTAATGCTTTGCTGTAGGGGCGCCATAAGAGCACTTCGCTGTAGCCTGACATGTCTTCATCTCCGAACATATCCATATAAGGATTTGTCGGTTCGGTAGCCGACTGCTGTATTAATCCGGTGTTGTCAACCATTTCTACTGCATCGCCTAGTTCTTTGGCCGCTTCCATAGCTTGGGTTAGGAAGTAATCGATTTCATTGTCTATATTTCCTGTCGGATATTGGTAATTGGCATTATACTCTTTGCTTTTACCCGGCCAGTCCGGACCGTTGGGAACGAATGGCGTATCTTTGAAGTACTTCAACCAAGTACCTTCGAATAAAGCGACGCGCGATTTCATCAGCAATGCACATTCACGGTTGATGCGGGTCTTTTCGGTTCCTTTTCCCGAAGCCATAAATTCGATGGCGGCATCTAAGTCCGACAAGATAAAACGTGCAACTTCGTTACGTGGCGAGCGCTTGCTGGCTTCTACCAACGGTTCCATTTCGTCGGGCAATGTGGTTTTGACAATAGGGAAATCACCATAAGAACGAAGTCTTTTGAAATATTCATACGCACGCATAAAGTACATCTCACCTATATATTGGAGAATCTTTTCGTTTGTGCCCGAAATATTGCCTGCTTCGTATTCGGGAAGTACTCGTTCGAAGAAGTAGTTGCAGCTGTAGATATTTCCAAAAGCTATATGAGCCACCCGACGATTGTGAAGTTTTCCATTGTCCCGGAATATAACGGTTGTCATAACCGAAGCCGGCTTGATTGTCTGTGTGGTTGTCGTCTCCGAAAAGTCCGTATCCATATCCGTGTCCGGGCAGGATATCGGTATAAAGTTTGTTGGCATAAGCCGCTAATTGGGATTCGTCTTTCAGATACTTTTCCGGTGAAACAGAAGACTTCGGCTCCTGATCTAGAAAATCATTGCAGGAAGTCATGATGCCCAAAATGGCAACTCCGGCTGCATATTTAAATAGATTACTATGTTTCATGATTGTTATTTCTTTTATATGTTATAAGGTTACGTTCAATCCAAAAGAGAAAGTTCTGCTTAACGGATAAGCATTTCCATTGTATGCATCACCGCCGCCGATTGTTTCGGGGTCGAATATTTTGGTCAGTGAAGTACCTGTCCACAAGTTCTCGCCTGATATGAACACGCGTAATTTGGATACGGCAAATTTCTTGGTAAGGGATACCGGCAGGGTATATCCCAACTGAAGGTTTTTCAGGCGGATATAAGAGGCATCCTGCAAGTAACCGGATTGCGTCTGTTTATTTTTGTCGGAGCCAAAGATGGGGCGCGGATAGTAAGCGTCCAGGTTGGCAGGCAGATCGTTGGAAGGTTCTGCCCTGAAGTAATCGGCATGTTCCACAAAACCGGTAGAATGCCACAATGTGGTTGCTCCCCAGAAATAAGCACTTCCCTGCCAGTAGTCGCGTTTCATGACTCCCTGAAAGAATGCCCGGAAGTCAAAACCTTTCCAGTCTGCATTCAAATCGATACCGAATTGATAGCGGGGGGTGTTGTTACCCAAGATTTTCTTGTCGCCCATATCATCATATTTATTACCTCCGCCATCTATTTTGCCATCACCGTTTAAGTCTCTGTACATGATGTCTCCGGCTTCCCAAGTAGAACCCAATGCGTTTTGCCCTCCATTGGGAAGAGATGCTAAATGCTGTTCCATTTCTTCGTCGGATTTGGCAATGCCAATCGTTTCATAACCATAAATAGCTCCCAACATTCTGCCTTCTCTGTATTTGTCCAATGTATTGGTAGGATTCGGATAGCGGGTAATTTCGGTTTGTGAATCGGATAAAACAAATCGAATTCCGTAACCCAGTCCGTTTTTCAGTCGGTCTTGCCAAGCTATTTCGAAGTCGAAGCCGTAAGTCTTCAAGTCGGTATTGTTTGTCTTGGGAACGTCCAGACCAAGGATTCCCGGAAGTTCGGGAGCCGGTCCTACCATATCTAATGTCTCGCGGGTATAATAATCGAACGAGCCGGTCAGACGGTTATTGAATGCTCCGAAATCGAAGCCGATGTTCCAGTTGCGCACACGCTCCCATCCCATGGTAGAGCTAATGAGTCCCGGTACGGTGGCCGTATTGGGTTTGAGTCCGTTTTGTATCCAACTGCCGCTGCTGGCTGCTACTGCCAATGTCTGATAAGTAGGATACCATGATTTGGTATTTTGGTTGCCTAACTCTCCATAAGAACCGCGTAATTTCAGTGTTCCTACATATTCGCTCCATGGTTCCCAAAAATTTTCGCGGGCAATGTTCCAACCGAGGGAGAATGAAGGAAACCAGTTCCAGCGTTGTTCGCGGTGGAAGCGGGAGGTGCCGTCATAACGGATATTGACTTCTGCCAGATATTTACCTTTGTAGTCATAGTTCAGACGTCCGAAAAAACCGGCGGTAGACCAAGCGGCACGCGAACCGTTTACGGATGGGCTTACCACTTTGCCGTTATAATCCAGTCCGGTAGTTATGTCAATTTCAGGTAGTTCGGGGACGATAATGCCTTTGCGGGTCGCGCCGAATATTTGTTGTTTCATTTCTTCAGCTTGAAAACCAATCATACCTTTAAAGTTATGTCCCGATTCAAGACTGTGCGAATATTCTGTATAGGCATTGAAGTTCATATAGTTCTCTTTTGTCTGGTCTTCGTGAGCCTCTGTGTCCTGATAATAACTGATGGGATATGGATTGCCTTGTACGTCATGGTTGTACAAAGTCTGTGTATCCCAGTGGTTGTTGACTATATTGATTCTGTAGTTGAAGTCCACATGGGTTATCCAGTTTTTTATCGGTTCGATGATGAGAGATATCTGCTGGTATATATTGTCTGTTTGAATGTTGTGCTTACCTCCGTCGCGAATGGGGAGTGCCGGAGAAGGAGAGTAGTACATATATCCGTTAGGGTCATATAAGGGAAGTGTAGGCCAGCCTTGGCGTGCCAAGTCACGGAATAATGCATTGGTAAGGTAGGCAGGACGATGAAAGTCTTCGCGTGTAAAACGGCTGGTGTAGTTCACTTTTGCCCACTCTGTCAGTTGCGCATTGATTTTTCCTGTTCCGGTGTAGCGTTTGTAAGTATCTTGATTGTACTCCATCAATCCTTTTTGATCCATGAAGTTGCCGGATAAATAGTAATTTACCTTATCGTTACCGCCGCTGAAGCTCAGGTTATGTTCTTGTGAGAACGTCCAGTCACGATACATCACATCATACCAGTTTGTATTGGCATTACCGCCGGCATATCCGTCGAGCCAATATTGATTGTTGGCATCTGCCAATACTCCGTCTGTTATTTTACCGTCCTGATAGTCTTTAATACGTTGCAGATGGTCGGGGGTAAAATAGGCACCCGCCCCTGAGTTGATATTGGCATCGTTATAGAAGGTGGCAAATGTATACGAATCCATTTGTTTAGGAATTCTGACAGGTTGTCCCCAGCGGAAATTGTTATTGTAATTGACAGAGGTCTTGCCGCTTTTACCGCTTTTAGTTGTTACCAGAATCACACCAAAAGGTGCGCGTGAGCCGTAGATGGAGGCGGCAGCGGCATCTTTCAAAATTGAAATGTTTTCAATGTCCTGTGGGTTGATAGAGTTGATGTCACCTTCCATGCCATCGATTAATACTAAAGGACTGGCGTCAGAACCGTCACCGATAGTTCCTGTACCGCGGATACTCATACTCATCTTGTTGTCCAGTGCGCCGCTGGTTGTAGTAATTTGCAGTCCCGGCACTATACCCTGCAAGGCTTGTACGGCGTTCTGCACCGGACGGGATGCAAGCGCTTCGGCATCAACGGTACCTACCGAACCGGTCAGGTTGACTTTCTTTTGGGTACCGAAACCTACTACTACCACTTCATCCAGTGTTTGGCTGTCTTCTTTTAGCATAATCTTAAGGATGGATTGTCCGGTGTACTTCACTTCTTTAGTGGTGTAACCTACGAAAGAGATTTGCAGAATGCTTCCTTTTTCTACTCCTTCTAAGGTGAATCGTCCGTCAATGTCGGTAGTGGTTCCGTTAGTCGTTCCTTTTACTATTACCGTGGCTCCGATTACTGTTCCTAAGTCATCTTCTACGGTACCTGTAACTTTCCCATTCTGTTGGGAAATGCTTGCTTCGGATTGATTAGGCATCTTTTCTGCCATACCGATGACCGGAAAACTTAAGGCTCCGGCCAGCAAGATGAGCTTCATAGCTTGATTTTTCTTTGGCATAATATTAGTTTTAATTAAGATTTGAATACCCCTTTTATTGAGATATTTTGTTTGAGGCAAAATTACAATGAATGAAATGAAGCGGCGAACGAAGCAGATGATATGGATTAACGAATTCGGTACTTACAAAAAAGATAATTATAAAAAACGGAAATGACGAAATGTGCTCATTATGAGGATATAAGATATACATTATTATATTAAATAAAGGGGAGGAACCGCTGTGCTAACTATAGAAAGAAGTCCGGTTGCCAGATAATACTCTATCATCCTTACCTTTGAAAAGCAATTAGATTCCATACATAAAGCCAATCGGCTCTTGATGTATTCGTTAGTTTCTACCATCGACTAATAAATCAGTGGCAGAAACTAACGAATCAGTGACACTGTTTACCGAGCCAATGGCAATGATTAATGAATACGACGGTTCGCTGCAAAGAATGTATCAGCTTGCCGGACGAAATATCTATCGTTCCGTTTGGTTTATTAAACTGAAATCTTGTGTATTACTGTGGAAACTCCCCCAAAAACACTTGTCCCGAACTCACGTTAATCTAGAGGACGAAAAGGCTTACGGTATTGCTCTTGCCGGCTAAGTATATCTTCTTATGTCCATTTTCTATATGTTTTCTTGCTATTTGTTCCGAATTTGTTAAAAGTAAATTCGAAGTTTAGGCTGCTGTTTTCGTCTGATTTGTGTATGTTTGCAATAGATTCTTGAATTTAATATACTGAATGACATGAAATTGAAAAAGATATTGATGCTAGGCTTCGTGGTGGGCATGATGAGTTGTAGCACTTCTGTAGATTATTGCCCTGTTACGGCATCTGATAATGATTTGGTCTTTCCGGCTTTGGCACAAAGTTGGGATGAAGGCATTCCATTGGGGAACGCCACGGTAGGTGCATTGGTGTGGGAAAAAGATACCGCCTTGCGTTTCTCCCTAGACCGTACTGATTTATGGGATTTGCGTCCGGTGGACAGCCTTTCGGGGGATAATTATCGTTTTGCATGGGTAAAGGAGCATATCCGTATGCGCGATTATCGGCCTGTGCAGAAGAAATTCGACGAACCCTATAACAGGATGCCTGCCCCTTCCAAAATACCGGGGGCGGCTTTAGAGTTTCCATTGACTGAACTTGGAAAACCTGTGCAAGTGCGCCTGTATCTGGATAATGCTTTGTGTGAGGCCATTTGGGAGAACGGCACCCGGATGCAGACTTTTGTCCATGCTACTAAGCCGGTGGGATGGTTTGTCTTTAAAAATCTCACAACGGAACTGGAACCTTTGCTGGTGACTCCTCAATATAAGAAAACAGGAAACAGTTCCGAAGCCAGTCCGGTTTCTGGACAGGACTTGCAACGGCTGGGGTATGAGCAGGGAAGTGTAGTGCGTAAAGGCAATGAATGTGTGTATCATCAGAAAGGATATGGCGACTTTTCTTACGATGTGGTGGTGAAATGGAAACGGCAAGGAAAAACGTTGTATGGAACGTGGAGTGTCACTTCTTCTTTGTGCGGCGAACAGGCGAAAGAAGAGACAGAGGCTGCTATGCTGCGCGGTTTGGAAAAAGATTATGCAGTGCACCTTGATTATTGGAAGAATTATTGGGCACAGTCATCCGTTGCTCTTCCGGATAGTATCCTACAAAAACAGTATTATAATGAGATGTATAAGTTCGGTTCGGCAGCTCGTGAAAATTCCTATCCCATTTCTTTGCAAGCCGTGTGGACGGCAGACAATGGTAAGTTGCCGCCTTGGAAGGGGGACTATCATCATGACCTGAATACCCAACTCAGTTATTGGCCTGCGTATGCGGGTAATCACTTGTCTGAGGGACTGGGATATCTGAATACGTTGTGGAATCAACGTGATACTTACAAACGTTATACCCGTCAATACTTTGAAACGGAGGGGATGAATGTGCCCGGAGTCTGCACCCTGACAGGTGAGCCTATGGGAGGATGGATTCAGTATGCCATGTCTCAAACGGCGGGAGCTTGGTTGGCACAGCACTTTTATTTGCATTGGAAATACTCTGCCGATAAGGAGTTTTTGAAAGAAAGGGCTTACCCTTTCTTGAAGGACGTGGCTATATATATGGAGCAGAATTCCATTGTCGACAGCAAAGGAGTTCGTCGGCTGGAGTTCAGTTCAAGTCCCGAGATATATGATAACTCACTGCAGGCGTGGTTTAAGGATATGACGAATTATGATTTGTCATTGATGCATTTTCTGTTTGATGCAGGTGCTGAAATGGCAAATGAACTGGGAATAAGGGCTGAGGCAGAGCATTGGAGCAAATTGAGAAGTCAGTTGCCTGATTTTGATTTGTATAGTGATGGAAGCCTTACCTTTGCCAAAGGATTTCCCTATAATGCATCGCATCGTCATTTCTCTCATGCACTGGCCATTCATCCGTTGGGCATCATAGACTGGAGCGACGGTGAGAAGGCGCAACACATCATCCGTGCCACTCTGAAAAGAATGAGTGACTATGGGCCGGATTACTGGACCGGATATACTTATAGTTGGTTTGCCAATATGCAGGCGCGTGCATTTAACGGTGAAGAAGCGGCAAAGGCATTGAGAACTTTCGCCGAATGTTTCTGTCTGAAAAATACATTCCATGCCAATGGAGATCAGTCGGGTAGCGGAAAATCAAAGTTTACTTATCGTCCTTTTACGCTTGAGGGAAATTTTGCGTTTGCCTCGGGCATACATGAAATGTTGTTGCAGAGCCATACAGGAGTGATACGGGTCTTTCCGGCAATTCCCTCAACCTGGAAGAATGCATCTTTTAACAATCTACGGGCCATGGGAGGTTTCCTTGTCTCGGCCGCTCTCAAGGATGGAAAGATTGTCCGATTGGAAGTTTATTCCGAAAAGGGTGGTCATCTTGCTGTCTTTTCTCCTTTCGAACATAAAGTGATGGAGTATGAGACTCAGCCGGGGAGCCGGATTGACTTAGTTGTGAAGTAGATGAAAAGTTTGGATTTGTGTAACAGAGAAATAGATAAGATTATGGATGAATGTGCCGTACCCTCTTCCCTTTGGGAGATATTGGAGCAGATAACCGAGAATTTAAAGAGTAAGCGTCTGGCGGATGTGTTCCGTTTTATCTCGTTTTATCCTTCGGAAACGTATGGCCCTCATAAGCATTTGCGCATTGAAATAAACTATGTGAAGAAGGGCTATTGTATCCTCCATTTGGATAATGAAAGTGTGACCTTCAAGGAAGGAGAGATAATGGTTATCACTTCGGATGTTAATCATTTGTTTGAAGCGGGCAGTGAAGGGACAACTCTGATGCAGTTGGAGTTTTTGCCGGAAATCTTTTCCAACTTTAACTTGAATTCCCGGGTGGGCAAAGATAATTCGGTGCCCACTTCCGTCTTTTTATTTTCTGAAGAAAACAGGCTGATTAAAATAGTGAATAACCTTCGTATCATGCGGGTAGTGCAGCGTATAGTGAATGAGTTGGAGATAAAAAGTGTATATTATCAATATTTGGTCGTGATGTATTATGCAGAGTTGTTGGTGCTTATCTATCGTTATATGGATGAGGCTTATTTACCTATCTGCACTAATGAATCGCTGAGAAAAGCCATTGCTTACATCCGTTTGAACTATCATTCGGATATTAATATAAATAAGGTGGCGGAAGAAGTAGGCATCAGTGAACGCTATCTCAGAAACCTATTTTCACAGTATTTGAATCTTTCTCCCTTAGATTATCTGAATCAGATAAGAATCAATAAAGCGGTCGAACTTTTAAGAAGCACGGAAATGTCTATAAAGGAAGTGTGCTTCCAATGTGGTTTTCAGTCGCCACAATACTTTTCACGCATCTTTAAACAACAGATGGGAGTGTCTCCGCGTGATGTGGCAAAATAGTATTTCCGTTTTGTATATGTTTTGGCCATATTTTCACCTTTTTACATAAGTGGCATAGCTCTGAAAAGTTCTTTCTTTCTTTAAAGCAGATTACCTTTGCTGTTACTATAATAAAGTAAAAACAACCTTTTAATAGAACAGAAAAATGAAAGAATGGAACGATGACAAAGAGTTGGTTTCCTTGATAAAGGGAGAACTCTATACGGCTGTTGTCGGAGATATTATGGACAAGATGGGATATACACATCAATTCTTGCCGCCTCGTATTCGTCCGCTTCGCGACGATATGTTTGTGGCAGGGCGTGCCATGACCGTACTCGAAGCCGATGTGTATGACAATCAGGGAACAAGCGGAATAAACCCGGTGCTGAAGCGCTCTTTCGGTTTGATGCTCGAAGCATTAGACGATTTGAAAGAAGGTGAAATCTATATTTGCTCCGGTTCTTCTCCCTCTTATGCTTTATGGGGGGAATTGATGAGTGCACGTGCCATGCAGTGTAAAGCTGCCGGTGCGGTTGTGAATGGCTATTCCCGTGATACGAAAGGTATTCTGGCTTTAAACTTTCCCTGTTTTTCTTATGGTCCCTATGCTCAGGATCAGGCTCCGCGCGGAAAAGTGATTGATTATCGTGTGCCTATCGAAATTGATGGCGTGTTGGTGAATGACGGAGATATGTTGGTGGGGGATATTGACGGTGTGTGTGTGGTGCCGCGCCAAATAGAAGAAGAAGTATTTGTACGTGCTCTTGAAAAAGCGCGTGGCGAACGTACCGTCTTGAAGAAGATACAGGAAGGCATGAAAGCCCGGGATGCATTTGATAAATTTGGTATTATGTAGTTTATAAAATAGGTAAAGATGAAAATAACAGATGTAAAAGTATGGTTGGTGCAGGGCATCAAGTACAATTGGACTTTATTGAAGATATATACAGACGAAGGTTATACGGGTGTGGGTGAGGCTACTAACTGGCCGGGAAGTCCTATCGTATACGAGGCGGCAAAACATATAGGCAACCGCATTATCGGGCTTGATCCGATGAAGACGGATTTTATTTGGACAAAGCTTTATCGTGACTTAAACTGGGTAGGTCCCTATGGTGCCAGTATGTGTGCCATTAGCGGTATTGATATGGCATTGCTTGATTTGAAAGGCAAGGTATTGGGGGTGCCGTGCTATGAACTTTTGGGAGGAGCTTACCGTAAGGATATTCTGTTGTATGCCAATTATTGGTTTACGAAAGGGGGGCACAATGAAGCCGATTATGCTGAACAAGCACGTGCGGTGAAGGCAGCCGGATTCACGGGGTTGAAGTTTGACCCGTTTGCACATACCAATTATTTCTATGGTGAAGATTTGGCGTCCAATCTTACACTGACTCCTGCACAACAGGATTTGGCATTCAACGTTTCAAAGGCAGTCCGTGAGGCGGTAGGTCCGGAGGTGGATATTATGATTGAAACCCATGCCATGTTGAATTACCGCATTGCTGTGAAGATGGCGGAGCGTTTGGCAACATTGGATATTGCCTGGTATGAGGAGCCGGCAGGACCGGAAAGTTCTCAAACATTGCGTGCCATGCGTGAACGCATTCCCTCGGATGTCTCTATTTGTGTGGGCGAACGTCATTATACCCGCTTTGGCATTCGCTCATTGCTTGAAAAACATATATGTGATATAATCATGCCGGATATAACCCGCTGCGGAGGACCTTCTGAGATGAAACGGATGGCTACGATGGCTGAGGCTTATCAGGTTCTATTGGCTCCTCATAATCCTAACGGCCCCTTGTCCACTCTTGCTTCGTCTCATGTGTGTGCTTCCGTTCCTAATTTTTTCCGTCAAGAGTTTATGTTCAATGATGTTCCCTGGAGGGATACGGTTATTGACCATCCTATTGCCGATATGGTTTATGATGGGCATTTACATCTGTCGGACCGCCCGGGGCTGGGAGTGGATTTGGTGGAAGAGGAGATGGAAAAGCATCCGGGTATTATAAACAATCCTCCTGAGAACTTTTATATTTAATGCGTATGCCGTTTCAAATAGACTTAACCGGAAAGGTTGTTCTGATTACCGGAGTATCTTCCGGTATCGGACTGGGCACGGCACGTGAGTTTGCTCGTGCAGGAGCTTGTGTGGCAGGATGTTCGCGTAAGCCGGGCACTGATGACAGTGTTTCTGTATTTTTGCAGGCTGTGGAAAGAGAGGGTCGCAAGGCACTCTATGTTCAGGCGGATGTCACGCAGGAAAAGGAATTGGAACAGTTTGTGCAAGAGGTGATTACGACCTTCGGGCGGTTGGATATTGTTGTTTCCAACGCCGGGATGAATGTATTTGAAGGTGCGGCAGCATGTTCGGAAAGCCAATGGACATACAATCTGGACCTGAACTTGGCTTCTCACTGGCGTTTGGCCAAACTTTGTAAACCTTATTTAGAACAAAGTGGCAATGGGGTCATCTTGCTGATGACTTCCAATCATGCTTTCTGTTCATTCCGGGGTGTTTCCCCTATAATGTTACAAAGACGGCTATCACCGGACTGGTACGGAGCCTGACTATAGAGTGGGGGCCGAAGGTACGGACGGTCGGGGTGGCTCCCGGATTTATAGATACAGCAGGAAATGATACTTGGTTCAATTCGTTTCCGGATGCGATGGCCGAACGTCAGCGTACGATTGACCTTCATCCGGTGAAAAGAATCGGTACGGTGGAGGAAGTGGGTGCTTTATGTGTTTATCTGGCTTCACCCATGGCTCAATTTATAAGTGGAACGACCATTCTGATGGATGGAGGACGGTCTGCGTTGATGCAGGATGTTTAAATCAGTTTTCAATAGGTAGTTTAATATAGATGATGATGAATGCAACTCTATTACATCGGTGTTATAACCGGACCGGCGAGGCCGCTACATGGATGCCTGGTTTAGAATGTTTGTTATGGGTGGACATTGATAATGGGATTTTATATCAATATGGTTCCAATGAAGGTACGGTGGAAGAACATACCTTTCCGGAAATGGTAACTTCTATTATTCCTTGGAAGGGACATGACCATGAAGTGCTGCTGGCAATGAAAAACCGTTTTATCGCTTATGACTTGAAAGAAAGGACATATAGGACATTGATTGAGCTTCCATGTTTGCATCCGCAATGGCGTACCAATGACTGTAAGGCATCTCCGGAAGGTCGTATCTGGTGCGGAGTGATGCATTGCAGTGAACATAATGGAAACGGAAGTTTGTATTGTGTGGATAATGATTTATCTTTGGCATCTGTTTTGGGACAACAAAGTATCCCGAACGGAATTGTTTGGAACCGGAAAGGAGACCGTATGTATTATGCTGATTCCGGCAGAAGATGCATTGAAGAATATGCTTATGACTATTTGACCGGTGCTATTTATTTTATTCGTACTGCTGTACAGGTTCCTATGGAGTATGGAGTGCCAGACGGAATGACCATTGATGCTAACGGACTTTTGTGGGTGGCTCATTGGGGAGGATTCGGCGTGTATGTTTGGAGTCCGGCAACGGGACAACTGGTTGATAAAATAGAAGTTCCTGTTCCCAATGTGGCTTCGTGCACATTTGGTGGTAAGGAGCGTAATCAGTTGTTCATTACAACGGCCAGAGACGGTTTGTCGGAAGCCGAGATACAAGCCTATCCACTGAGTGGCAGTTTGTTTGTGGCCGATATACCCGGAGTTGCTCCGGGAGAGAATCATTATCCGTTTATAATCCGCTAAGAGGACGACAGCATGAATATATCAACGATTGATTTGATTATCTTTATAGCCTACTGCTTGCTTATTTTGCTTGTAGGACTTTATGTTTCACGTAGTTCTAAAGGGGAGGTGCAGGATGCCAATAACTATTTTTTGGCCGGCAGGGGATTGGCTTGGTGGGCAATAGGGGCCTCTATTATAGCATCCAATATCTCGGCAGAACAGTTTGTCGGTATGTCGGGGTCTGGTTATGCCATCGGATTGGCTATGGCGACGTATGAGTGGATTGCGGCGTTGGGGCTGCTGATTGTGGCTAAGTTTTTTATTCCTGTTTTTCTGGAGAAGAAAATCTTTACGATGCCACAATTCTTGGAGGAGCGTTTCGACCGCCGGGTGAAGACGGTGATGGCTTTTTTCTGGTTGGCGGTATTCATATTTATCAATTTAACTTCCATTCTTTATTTAGGTGCCTTGACCATTGAGAATATTATGGGAGTTCCTATGTTGGCAGGGATAATAGGATTGGCAGCCTTTGCCGGAATTTATTCCATTTACGGAGGACTGAAAGCCGTGGCGTTGACCGATGTTATCCAGGTTGTGTTTTTGATAGGCGGCGGATTGATAACCACTTACATTGCACTCGATATGCTGGGCAATGGGGAAGGGGTTATTTCAGGGTTTACCAATCTTTGTGAACAGGCGGAAGATAAGTTCCATCTTATACTTGATAAGTCACATCCCGGATATATGGATCTTCCCGGGGTATCGGTTATTATAGGAGGGTTATGGGTTGCCAATTTATATTATTGGGGATGCAACCAGTACATTATTCAGCGTGCGTTGGCAGCCAAATCGGTGAGCGAGGCACAAAACGGTATGTTGTTTGCCGGTTTCATCAAATTATTGATTCCGTTGCTGGTCGTTATTCCGGGCATTGCGGCATTTGCTTTGAATGCTCCTCTGGAAAAGTCGGATGAAGCCTATCCTTGGTTGCTGAGCAATCTGCTGCCTGTGGGGGTAAAGGGAATTGCATTTGCGGCTCTGACGGCAGCGATTGTCAGTTCGCTGGCATCAATGATGAATAGCATTTCCACCATTTTTACAATGGACATTTATCGTTCCTATTTTCGTCCTAAAGCAGGACAGACCGAGTTGGTGCGTACCGGACGTTGGGCAAGTGCTGTTTCGTTGTTGGTGGCAGTGTGTATCGCTCCTTTACTTTCGGGGTTGGATCAGGCGTTTCATTATATTCAGGAATTTACCGGATTTGTGAGTCCGGGTGCATTGGCTATTTTTCTTGCCGGTTTCTTTTATCGGAGAGCAACGGCAAACGGTGCGCTTTCGGCAGCACTGGGGTCATTTGTATTTTCTGCTTTGCTGAAAATACTTTGTCCGGCTTTGCCGTGGATGGATAGAATGGGCATTGTCTTTTTATTATGCTGCGGTCTTATCATTATGCTAGGCAGACGTAACCGCTCATCCGGCCAATGCTCCGCTATTCATGCTTCGTTGTTTCATACAAGTAAGTTATTTAATATTTTTTCTTGCATCATCATTGCCATTTTGATTGGTTTCTATTGGCTTTGGTGGTAAAAAGAGTACTAACCTTATTTATATCATTATGATAACGATAAAACAGACTTTATTAATGGCAGGTATTTGCCTGCTTTCATATTCTTCCCTGAATGCAGCATCCGCTGCTGTCTGTTCGGGGCGAAGTTATATCTTGCCTTCACAGTTGGAAGGAGTGCAGCAACCTGTCATGTCATTAAGCGGAACATGGGCATTTAAATATTCTCCCCAAAGCCGGTGGACTACTATTCAAGTGCCTGGCGAAGCGGCTATGCAAGGATTTGCCATTGAACATGATAAACCGTTCTTTTATAAGAAGACATTTATCATACCGGCCGACTATGCGGGAAAGCAGGTTATTTTGCGTTTCGACGGCGTATACAGTCATGCCAAGTTGAGTGTAAATGGTAAATTTGTTCGTGAGCATCATGGTGGTTTTACCCGTTGGGAAACTGATATTACTTCGCTGGTGCGTGTAGGGAAGAAGAATGAAATTCAATTGGAGGTAGAAGACCGTTTAGACGAGATTTCTTATGCTTCCGGATATGCACATCATCCTATTGGCGGCATACTTCGTGATGTCACATTGTTCGCTTTACCTGAATCTCACCTGTATGATGTGAGTGTGGAAACCCATTTGGATTCACTTTATAAAGATGCCGAGTTGCGTTTTGCTTGTGAGTTTATCGGTAAAGAAGGTGCGGAAGCAAGATTGGAGTTGAAGGATAAGGAAGGCAGAAATGTACAGTTGCCGCAAAGCCGTTTTAAGTTGGCGAAAGGGAAAAATACGTTCTCGTTGCCTGTAGCAAACCCATTGAAATGGGATGCGGAACATCCTAATCTGTATACATTGGAAGTGGCAGTGTACAAGGATGATAGAGAACTGTCTCGTTTCGACCGCCGTATCGGTTTTCGGGATGTGAAGATTGTTAAAGACCGTATGTTGGTTAACGGCCGTCAGGTGAAACTGCGCGGAGCTTGTCGTCATGATATCCATCCTACATTGGGGCGTACCACTACTGCTGAATTGGATAGTCTGGATGTATTGCTCTTTAAGCAGTCTAATATGAACTTTGTCCGTACTTCTCATTATCCTCCTTCGGAACGTTTTTTGGAGTTTTGTAACCGTTATGGTGTATATGTGGAAAGTGAAACGGCTGTTTGCTTTGTTGATACTTATCGGCAGAAGAATTATGCTCCGGGTAATACACAGAGTGATTCGGCTTATGCCGACCGTTACTTGGGACAATGTCAGGAAATGGTGAAAGCTTTCCGTTCTCATCCTTCTGTCTTGTTTTGGAGCATCGGTAATGAAAGTGCTTATGGTACTAATTTCCAATTGTGCTGGGATTGGGTGAAGGCTACGGATACCACGCGCCCCGTTATTTTCAGCTATCCGGGTTCGGCTGTGGAAAAGAAGGCTAAAATATTTGATATCCTGAGTATGCACTATCAGAATGTGTATGGCGATATCAACCAATGGGGGATGTCTACCCGTAATTTTCAAGGACATGGTATGCCGGCATTATACGATGAGTGGGCTCATCCGGCTTGTTACACCTATGCCACTTTGCAGGCCGACCCTAATATCCGTGAATTCTGGGGGAAATCTATTGATATGATGTGGGATGGCTTGTACAATGCGCCGGGCGGATTGGGAGGAGCTATTTGGGGATATGTGGATGAAGTGTTTGCATTACCTCAGCCTAAGGTTGGAACTGCATTCTGGAAAGAGTTTGCCCACACTGCCAAACCTGAAAATTATCAAGGGAACTGTGTCGGATACGGAGAATGGGGTATTGTAGACGTATGGAGACGTCCGAAACCGGAATTTTGGTCTACCAAGAAAGCTTATTCACCTGTGCGTTTACTGGCAGATGACAATCTTTCTTTTACTGCCGGGCAACCACTGATGTTGACTGTATACAACCGTTTTGACCATACCGACCTGGATGAAATAAGTGCATTTTATACTTACAAAGGAACGAGGAAGTCTTTGAAACTGACTTCTGTCGAGCCTCATCAGAAAGGTCTGTTGACAATTCCTGCCGAGCAATGGGAAGAGGGTGAGAAGCTGTTGGTAGAGTTCTTTACTTCGGAAGGAGATTTGATTGATGCTTATCGTCTTGTATTGGGAGTAGAAAAGATAGACTATCCTGCTGTGGTTGGCGGAGAAAAGCTGATTGTAACAGATAATAGTGATAAACTGATTATAAGAGGGGAAGGCTTTGAAATACCTTTTGATAAGGCTACAGGGTTAATAGTCAATGCTAAAGCCGGTGAGCAAGTGATAATAGAAAAAGGTCCGTTCCTTAATCTTTATGTTAACCTGAATCATTTGACAGGTGCAGAGGTTCGTAAAATGGCCAATCATTTTACGATTTCAGATTCGGACTGGAAAAAAACATCATTCAGTTACACTGAGAAAGAGAACGGAACAGTCAAAGTAGTGCTTGTCGGCAATTACCGGGGAGTTGTAGCGGAGTTTGATATATTGATATCTCCTAAAGGAGAGTTGTCGGTTAATTACCAAACTTCCGGTGTGCCTAATGGTTTCTTGCGTGAGACGGGGTTGTCTTTCTATTTGTCGGATGCTATCCAACACTTGGATTGGAAGCGTAAAGGGTATTGGAATTATTATCCTGAGGGTGAATTTGCCGGAAATGAAGGTCGTACTTCCCTTTATCGGTCTAAACAGGCAGCATACGGCGAAAAACCGGTTCAAGTTTGGCAGGCTGATACGCACAACTATTATTATTGGGCAGATGCCGGTGCCAATTGTAAGCAGCCTCTTACACAAATGGCAAAAGGTATGAAAGAGAATATTTATTATTATTCACTTTCTACGGAAACAGATTCCGAACATCGTATATCGGTCATCTCAAAAGATGCTTCAGTAGCTTGTCGGATAAACAAACGTGCCGATGAACAATTGATTTTATACACAAATAATCGTTGGGATTATCCTGAAATAGCATGGGGAAATTATTGTAAGACATTGGAAGCTCTGCCTTGCTACGGACAGATAAATCTGAGAATGAAATAATCGAATAAAAAAGTGTGCGTCATTTTATGATGAAGGTTAATATAATAAAGAGATTGAAACGTTTTGGGGCAATAGTCGGAGCAATGCTTATAGGAGCATTGCCGGCACTTGCTCAGGAAAGTTCATTGACGAGGGTTGCAGCCAATGATTGTGGTGTACCCGGTGCGCAGCCTTTTTTAATAAAAGGAGAGAACTATACGATGCCTCCCGAGGTAAAAGGTAGTAAGGAAGCTATAACATGCAA
>OGDN01002755.1_pt1 | contig 21140 bp, 20 predicted proteins | sample 1570271 | NCBI WGS metagenome assembly OGDN01 (sample SAMEA4384481, study PRJEB24528) | human gut metagenome | reverse complement strand
ACTTCTGCCCTAAAAATAAAACGTCATGCACAACTTCTCTTACCATCTATTCTCCCTCCAAAAATCCTAAGTATTCATCAAATATATTAAATAGCATATCCCCGGAACATATCGGAATTTCTGCTGTTGTCCCCGATAGTTCTGCATACTGATATAAGTCCTCTGCTTTTGTCAGCACCAACACTGGAATTACTTCATACTGCGGTCCAAATAACACTTCCAGATAAGGGCTGTACTTGGCAGCCTGAGACATTTCTTCTTCCAGTATTTTATCATTCATCTTAAACTCCAGCGAAAATACATAATTCTCTGTAATCACCAGCACGTCCGCATAAATTCTTATGTATCTGGATTTCTTAATTCGCAATTCAAATAGAATTTCCCAGTCATCAAACTTTACATCTGCATCACTAAGATCTGCAAACAGATTCTTCATCACCTCATAAGAATCCCGAAATGAATGGAATAGTCCTCTTGTATCGTTAAGATTCCGTCCAATCTTCCTGCAGCCTTCCGTCAACATCTGAAACCATTCATCCTCAGTAAGTTCCAGAAACTCAGCTACTGTTCCATAATATCCGCTATAATCACCCAGTCCTGTATGTGGTCTGCTCTGCCTGATTAGTCCGTACCACTCATAATTCTCATCACGGTAGCACAAATCCTTCATATAAGGCGAATTATAAAGATAATGATTCACTGTGCTTCTATCTTTATTCAATTTCTTAGCAATCTCCCGTGCTTTAATTCCATCGCCAGAGGCAATCAGGGCATAAATGTCCCGTTCAATGATATCCATGATTAAAAGCTTGTCCTCCAAAGTGGTATCACATTAATAACAGGCTCTTCATACGGGTGAACTGCTTTTACCACTTCGATTGTCTTATCAACATTTTCTGTGTATACTGTGACCTCTACTTTCAGCTCCGGCTCACAGCTAATCTCTCCGTTCGTTCCTATATATGGATTACAACCGTCAAGTGGACGCCAGTACCCCGTCACCGGACTCACAGACATACAGGAATCATAATTGCCGATGTGCCCCGCATCAACCTCCTGGAGAGCTTTCTGTAAAACTTCCAAGTGAGATGGCGGAAGAAAGATTTCTAATTTACAATACTTAAAGTCCATGGAAATACCTCTTTTGTTATTCTTATAGTTTATCCTTATTGTATCATAATAAGAATATCCCGTCTTCCATTTACACGTACAATCATCAGACAATCATCATTATTTAATTAAATGAGAGACTATCTTCCTCTTTCTCCGGTAAAGGCTCATGTTCTTTCTTCTCCTTCAGCCCATCTACCACTTTGCAGATCACATAATTGCCTGCCACAAACATGACTTGTACTTTAAATTTCTTTTTAACCTTATGTGCAATCCGTCCTGCACTCTTTGTTCCAACCGCCACTGTATAGGTAGAATTTGCCACATAACCAACGGTTCCAATATGTTTCACCTGACACCGGATAGCCTCCTGATCATAATAATTATCCGGTTCTTTCACACATGTAACCTTCCGCCCAATTTCAAAAGGAATAATTCCATAATAATGTTTGATGCCCGTAATTGTAATATACTGTTCCTTCATAATTTAATCCTCCATATATTCTCTATAATCTACTTCACTTGCGAATAACATATATCTTCCTTGCACTAATCCCATGTAACCTTCTGATGTTGCATAACCTTTCATCTTCTGCTTCCTCCTTGAACATAATCTGTAATTTATATAGTTTCCATTGTTTCTTTGCTTTCTTATAGCTATAGTTTACAGATTTAGATGTCCTATAAAAATGACAGGTTGACGTATAAAAATCTTTATGCTATTCTTATCTCGCTAATCTGATTCAATTTATCAGATTAACGATAACATTTACAAAATACATATTCTAAAAACTACAGTGTGGACTTTTTCAGTTCAACTTTTTTTCGCCGCACAATTATAGGCTTTTTATAATTGTACGGCTTTTTGTATGCCCGAAATAATTCGTTTAACACATTTTTAAGGAGGAAATATTTATGAATGATACATTTATGAAAGAAAAGCCGATTCTGCCTCTTTTAACTTCTATGGCGCTTCCCATGGTCATTTCAATGTTGGTGAACTCGCTTTATAATATTGTAGATAGTTTTTTCGTAGCTCAGATCAATGAGCAGGCAATGACTGCCCTGTCACTGGTTTTTCCGGTACAGAACTTTGTGAATGCGACTGCCATTGGATTTGGCGTCGGAATCAACGCTATGATCGCATTCCATCTTGGAGCTGGCAATAAAGAAAATGCAAATGCTTCCGCAACTCACGGAATGATTCTTTCAGTGATACATGGATTTCTTGCTCTGATCATCAGCATTACAATTATGCCAACATTTTTAGGAGCATTTACGAAAGATGAAAATGTTATAAAACTTGGATTAGAATATTCCAGAATTGTATTTTTGTTCGCGCCAGTGATTATGATTAGTCTGGCTTTTGAGAAAATATTTCAGGCTGTAGGACGAATGAATGAGACGATGTTTGCACTTTTATGCGGCTGTATTTCCAATATCATACTTGATCCGCTGCTGATTTTCGGAATTGGATTCTTCCCAAAACTCGGAATTAAAGGTGCTGCGCTTGCAACCGGCATCGGACAGATTATTACTGTAATTGTTTATCTAATCTATTATGTGAAAAAGCCACTTCCGGTAAAGCTAAAAAAATCTTGTCTGCCCCTTCAGCGATCCTTGGATTTTAGGCTCTACACAATTGGCGTACCAGCCATTTTAAACCTGGCTCTGCCTTCATTTTTAGTATCATTTCTTAATGGTGTTCTCTCCGCCTACTCCGACATTTACGTCGTAGTGCTTGGGATTTACTACAAATTGCAGACGTTCCTTTATCTTCCGGCAAGTGGAATTGTCCAGGGAATGCGTCCAGTCATTGGTTACAACTATGGTGCCGGAGAAATGGATCGCGTAAGAAAAATTTTCCGTCTGGCGCTGCTTATGTGTGGTGGAATCATGACAGGCGGAACACTTCTGTGTCTGTTTTTTGCAAATGGTCTTATCGGAATGTTCACTACGAATCCTGAAACAATTCAGGCGGGCGGTCTTGCACTTCGCATTATCAGCTCCGGATTTATTGTTTCCAGTATCTCCGTTACTGCTTCCGGCGCACTGGAAGGCCTCGGAAAAGGGGTACAGTCACTGCTCATTTCTCTGATGCGTTATGTAGTTATCATTATGCCGGCGGCATTTATTTTAAGCCGTATCAGGGGTGCAGTCGGAGTATGGAATGCATTCTGGATCACAGAACTTATCAGCGCAATAGCTTCTGTGTGGATCTATAGAAAAAGTCTGAAACACTAAATTGGGGACACCCTTAATCGTTGATGGGGACGTAACACTTTTGCAAAGTGCTACGTCCCCATCTTACTATTTTATATTGATATAAGATTCAATCAACTCTACTGTCTTCTCGAATCCAAGTTTTCCGCTGTTGATGCACAGGTCATAATTTTCTGCATCATCCCAGCTTCTTCCTGTGTGATAATGATAGAAGTCTGAACGGTATTTGTTGGTTCGTTCGATGTATTTCTCCATCTCTTTTTCGCTCATGCTGACACGCTCTAATGCGGATTTCATCTGGAAATCGTGATCTGCATGAACGTATACGCTGATCATATCCGGATCGTCTTTTAAGACAAAGTCAGCGCATCGTCCGATCAATACGCAAGAACCTTCTGCTGCGTATTTTTTAATGATCTCAGCTTCGTAGTTAAAGAGATTCTGATCTGATGTAAATTCTTTGCTTTCCGGTGGAAGGAGTTCTCCGCTATATACGTTGGTGGATAGCAGGAATTTCGGTAACCTTTTCAGGCGTTCATCTCGTGCATTGAACATACTCTCATTAATACCACTTTCCTCGGAGGCACGCTGCAGGATTTCTCTGCTGTAACATGGGATTCCGAGTTTTTCTGCCAGCATGTACCCGATGGTCTTTCCACCGCTTCCATACTGTCTGTTGATTGTTATTACTACTCTTTTCATAGCAATTCCCCCAATCTTTTTCTGTTACTTATATTCTATATGTAACATCTCATTTATGCAAGTCTTGCTCTAACAAGCCTCAATCTGAAACTCATAGAAGAAAACATTACTCTTCTCTGAACTTCTACACATTTGCCATCTACTCACCAAGATATGCCTTCTTAACTGCATCGTCGTTCATCAGCTCTTTTGCATCTCCGCTAAGCAAGATTTTACCTGTCTCTAATACATAAGCACGATCTGCGATTTCCAAAGCTTTCTTCGCATTCTGCTCTACGAGAAGTACTGTCGTTCCCGTTTTTCTTACTTCTTTGATAATATCAAAGATCTCGTTTACAAAGATTGGTGAAAGTCCCATGGAAGGCTCGTCCATGACGATCAGTTTTGGTTTTGACATAAGCGCCCGTCCCATTGCCAGCATCTGCTGCTCGCCACCGGAGAGCGTCCCGGCTCTCTGGTCTTTTCTTTCTTTCAAACGAGGGAATCTCTCATAGACCATAGCAAGCGTCTGTTCAATCTCCTCTTTGTCTTTTCTTGTGTATGCACCCATTTTCAGATTCTGGTATACGCTCAGATCTGCGAATACACGACGTCCTTCCGGTACGTGTGCGACTCCCATGTATACAATTTTGTGAGCAGGTACTTTTGTAATATCCTGTCCCTCAAATGTTACAGTTCCTTTCTTTGACGGAAGAAGACCTGTAATTGTATGAAGTGTAGTTGTCTTTCCGGCTCCATTTGCTCCGATAAGAGCCACAACTTCTCCTTGGTTTACTTCAAACGAAATGCCTTTGATTGCCTGGATCATTCCGTAATATACTTCCAAATCCTTTACTTCAAGCATTGCCATATTCTTATTTCCTCCTGTCTGGCTTTTCTTTACGTTTGTTTCCGGTTCTCTTATTCATCTCCAAGATATGCAGAAATAACTTCAGGGTTATTCAACACATCTGCTGTTTTTCCCTGTGCCAGTACCTGACCGAAATTCAGAACTGTCAGTTCTTCGCAAATTCCGGATACCAGTTTCATGTCATGCTCGATCAGAAGTATTGTCATTCCAAAATGTTCTCTCACGAACTGGATCGTCTCCATCAGTTCTCCCGTCTCATTCGGGTTCATACCTGCGGCAGGCTCGTCCAGAAGAAGAAGCTTCGGCTCTGTTGCCATAGCACGGGCAATCTCCAGCTTTCTCTGCTTACCATATGGAAGGTTCGTTGCCAGCACATCTGCTTCACCGTCAAGATCAAAAACCTTCAAGATTTCCATAGCCTTCTCATCCATGGCTTTCTCTACTTTTTTGTATTTTGGAAGCCGTAAGATTCCTTCCAGTGTAGAATATTTATAGTGATTGTGAAGTCCGACTTTTACATTATCAAGTACTGATAACTGCTTGAACAGGCGGATATTCTGAAATGTTCTTGCAATACCTGCTTTGTTGATGTCAATCGTCTTCTTACCTGTAATATCCTCGCCATCCAGTTTGATAATTCCCTCATTTGGCTTATACACACCTGTCAGAAGGTTGAATACTGTTGTTTTACCGGCTCCGTTCGGTCCGATCAGTCCGTAAAGTTCCCCTTTTTCGATCTGCATTTCAAACCCGTCTACTGCACGCAGTCCTCCGAAGGAAATGGACAGATTTTTTACATCTAATAATGCCATCTTATGCTTCCTCCTTTACTGCTTTTTTCTGTTTGAATTTTGCCAAATGTTTCTCTCTCCACTCAATTGCTTTCGGAGCCCAGTTAAAGAGCATCATGACAATCAGTACAATTGCGTAGATCAGCATACGGTAATTGGACAGTCCACGCAGAAGTTCCGGAAGCAGTGTCAGGATTGCTGCTGCAATAATAGAACCTCTCACACTTCCAATTCCTCCCAGAACAACAAATACAAGAATCATGATAGACATGTTGTAACCAAAGTTCTGTGGTGTTGCCATCAGTGATGACAGATTATGTGAGTAAAGCACTCCAGCCATTCCTGCAATTGCTGCAGACAGAGAAAATGCAATCAGTTTATATTTTGTTATATTGATTCCTACGGATTCTGCTGCAATACGGTCATCACGAATCGCCATGATCGCGCGTCCGGTTCTGGAGCTGATCATATTCAGAACAATGACAAGTGTGATCAGAATTAATATAAATCCGATAGTAAATGTACTGTCTTTCGGTGTTCCGCTGATTCCCTGTGGTCCGTTCAGAAGAATCTTTCCATCCGGCTCCATGTTCAAAGACACGGAATCCTTCATTGAAAAATGGAATCCTTTAGAATCTTTGCCAATATAAAAGACATTAATTACATTTTTAATAATCTCGCCAAACGCCAGTGTTACGATTGCCAGGTAATCTCCGTTCAGACGAAGTACCGGAATTCCAATTAGGATTCCGAAAATTCCTGCGCACACTGCTCCGATCAGAAGAGCAATCATGAATCTTAAAAGATCCGGCTCAATGACACCTTTCATGCATTTAGAGAAAAATGCACTTGTAAATGCTCCGATACACATGAATCCGGCATGTCCAAGGCTCAGTTCTCCAAGAAAACCTACGACCAGGTTCAGAGAAATTGCCAAAATGATGTAAGTACAGATTGGTACAAGTAATCCTGTAAATAAGCTAGACAGGCTTCCACTTGTAACAAGTACCTGGATTACTGCGTAAACTACGATTACCATAAGATATGTAATCATGTTGTTTTTTGTTGTTTTATTCATATTCTTTAACATTCCTGCCACCTACACTTTCTCCTGGATATTCTTACCAAGAATTCCAGTAGGTTTTACAAGAAGTACCACGATCAGAACTGCAAATACGATTGCATCTGCAAGCTGTGAAGAAATGTATGCTTTTCCGAGAATCTCAATGATTCCAAGAATAATTCCTCCTATCAGCGCTCCCGGTACAGAACCGATTCCACCAAATACGGCTGCTACGAACGCCTTGATACCAGGCATGGAACCTGTGTAAGGTGTCAGGCTTGGGTATGCAGAGCAGAGCAGTACACCGGCGATTGCAGCAAGTGCGGATCCGATTGCAAATGTCATGGAAATAGTCTTATTTACATTAATTCCCATAAGCTGTGCTGCACCTTTGTCCTCAGATACGGCTAACATTGCCTGACCTGCTTTTGTCTTATTAATAAACAGCATCAGACCTGCCATAATAACAATACATAGTACAATTGTCAGGATGGTTGTTCCTGTAATTGTAAGCTTTCCACCTGCCAGTTTTAAGTTCGGCAATTTGATGACTTCTGGAAATGATTTCGTATTAGAACCAAAAATCAGAAGTGCCAGGTTCTGAAGCAGGTAGCTGACACCGATTGCTGTAATCAGAACTGCCAGTGGAGATGCCGCATTACGAAGCGGACGATAAGCAACTCCTTCAATTACAACTCCAAAAATTGTGCAGGCAATCGTCGCAATAATGATTGCAACAATTGGATTCAGACCTGCGCCTGTCACACAAGTCAATACGATATATGCTCCGACCATAATAACGTCACCGTGGGCGAAGTTCAACATCTTAGCAATACCGTATACCATGGTATAGCCAAGAGCGATGATCGCATATACACTTCCAAGGCTGATACCATTAATGAGATAAGATATAAAACTCATTTTTCTTCTCCTTCCTTTAACTAAAATTTTTACCTCTCAATTATAATGATGTTGGGGGCAAAAGCCCCAACTATGATGCCTACGGATTGTTCCGTGCGTTGCACTCCCACAACCCTGGCATCATTATAATGCAATATGTGAGAAAGGCTGCCACAGCAATTCTGTAGCAGCCGCTTATCACTATTTTAACTTATCGGGCTGAATTAGTCCATGGATACATATGCACCATTTTCAATCTTAACACCCTTAGGTGCCTTGTTCGGCTCACCGTTCTTCTCCCATGTGATTCCGTCTACACCTGTCAGACCGTCAATCTTGATCTTTGTCATAGCGTCCATCAATTTGTCGCACATCTCTGAATAATCCATATCCGGTGTTACATCAGCTTTTTCTACTGCAGCTTTGATAGCGTAAATTGCATCATATGCATCTGCTGCAAACTGAATTGGTGTATCGCCGTATTTATCTTCATATGCTTTTGTGAATGTCTGAGTCTTCTCATCCTGCGCATCAGATGCATAAGGTGTCAGAAGCATCGTTCCCTCTGCAAGAGATTTATCAAATCCCTCTACACCAAGGATTCCGTCAAGTCCATCACATCCAAAGAATGTCGGATGATAATCTAACTTAGCTGCCTGCTGTAAGATAGCAGATGCTTCCTGATAGTAGATTGGAAGGAATACAAGATCAGCTCCTGATGACTGTGCCTTCTTTAACTGTACAGAAAAGTCTGTCTTATTATCTGCTGTAAATGCTTCTGCTGCTACAACATCAAGGCCTTCTTTCTTAGCCTCTGCTGCGAAGTTTGTGTAAATTCCATTAGAATATACATCGGAGCTGTTATAAATAACTGCTATCTTTGTTGCAAGTTTGTTCTTTGCAATGTACTCTGCGGATTTTGTTCCCTGTTCAGGATCTGAGAAGCAAAGACGGAATACGTTGTCGTGATCCTGAACGCTCTCTACTGCTGTTCCGGAAGGTGTGATCTGGAACATGTGATCACTGTCTGTCTCAGATGCTACTGCTGTACAAGAACCGGATGTTACAGTTCCCATAAGAATCTGCATACCCCAGTCTTTCAGAGTATTGTAAGCATTCACAGCTTTCTCTGCATCTGCCTGATCATCTTCTGTCTTGAACTCAACCTGCTTACCATTGATTCCACCATTTTTATTAATCTCTTCTACAGCAAGCTTTGCACCATTGTCTACTGCTTCACCATATGCTGCTGCATCTCCTGTCATCGGTCCGATTCCACCAATTTTAAATACATCTGATTTTGAATCTGAGTTTCCGCTCTTAGAACCACAGCCTGCCATCATGCTGACTGCCAGTGCTGATACTAATACAGCACTTACAACTTTTTTAAATTTCATAATTCCTATCCTCCAACTCTGTTTTTGTATTGACCTTATAATATCTCCTTCTTTTCCGTCTGTCAATGAAAATTTTAGATTTCACTCTGTTTTTTTATCAGTACAATCTTTTTTACATAATAGAAATTACAATTTCTTATTATATAAATAAATAACAGGTAAAAAAATAACAGGTAAACATATTGCTTTCAATGTCATATTTAAACTCTGACATTGAGTGCCATATATCCACCTGCTATTTTTTAATATTTTCCTTCTATATAATGATGTTGGAACAAAACCCCAGCTGATATTATCTCATTTTCAGAATCGGACTGATCTTCTTGTAGATCAGAAGTACTACAGCGGATACCATTGCACCTTTCAAAAGGTTAAATGGTGCTACTGCAAATACGACAAATGTAAGTAAATTCGTAATATGACCATTTACTGCTGTTCCCATTCCTACCAGCGCATCGATTGGCATGCTAAATGCTTTTGCATAAGCCGGAAGTAATACATATGCATTTAAAAAGCAACCGATAAATGCCATAAATACAGTTCCTGCTGCCATTCCGATCATTGCACTTTTTCTGGAGTGTTTTGCTTTATAGATCCATGCTGCCGGAAGAATAAAGGCACAACCAATTGCAAAGTTGGCAATATCACCGACACCTGCTGTAGATGTTCCACTAATCAGAAGATGTAATACGATTTTAATAAGTTCGATCATCGCTCCTGCTGCCGGTCCCATTGCAAAGCAGCCGATCAGTGCCGGAACTTCGCTGAAATCAATCTTGTAAAATGCCGGTGCAAATGGAAGCGGTATTTCAAATGCCATTAAAATAACTGCAATTGCCCCCAGCATTCCCACCTGGGTAATGAATCTTACTTTTGACATCCCTGCTGTGTTTGACTTGTTCTGTGTTGCTACATTTGTACTCATTTCTTTCTCTCCTTTTTATCTGCGGTGTGTCTGAGCTGTGCAAATGAAAACCTCAGGCACTGCCCTCTTTTATTTTAATTAAGAAAGAATACTTCTTTTGGAACTATGCTTCTTTAGAATGTATCACTAAAAAGGTTCACCGGACCTTTTTGTCGTATGCTTGACAACACAAAATCCCCCGACGCTTACGCTTCGGGGGACTGACATACATTCACCATAATTCTTCTCTCATCCAGACTTTACTGTCGGTTCCGGAATCTCACCAGATCAGCCACTGCATACACTTACACAGCGGGTCGCGGACTTTACCGCCGGTTGGGAATTACACCCTGCCCCGAAGAATCTCTCTTATCTGTATTTGATTATAATCCTCTGATTAGTCCTTTTCAAGGCTTTTTTCAAAAATCTTTTTACTGGAAGGACATCATCAGATCGTCCTGATGCACTGTCTCACCTGGTTTTACATAAATCTTGTCTACAACACCTTCGATCGTAGATACAACGATTGTCTCCATCTTCATAGCTTCCAGAGTAAGAAGCGGTGTATTGACTTTGACCGGATCTCCCTCTTTGACAAGAACATTTCCTACGATACCTGGGATATTTGCTCCAAGCTGTTTCGGATTGGACTTGCTTGCCTTAAGCTTACGATCTGTCTTGATCTCCAGTTTCTTATCCAGAATCTTAACGTTACGGATAGATCCATTTACCTGGAACATCAATGTACGGTATCCGTCCTCGTCCGGCTCGCTTGCTTCCAGATATTTGATCAGAAGTTCCTTTCCTTCGCCAATCTTCAAGTAAGTCTCCTCACCCTTTCTAAGGCCATAGAAGTATACGTGACTTTCCAATCTTGTAACATCATTGTAAATCTCAAAGTGTTCGCAATAGTCCTCATATACCTTCGGATACAGCGCATAGCTGACTGCTTTCTTGCACATATCTGCTTCTGAGCGATCCTCATAATGATATTTCTCGCACAGATCCTTCTTAATCTGATCCAGATCAACTGCCGGGAGAAGTGCACCCGGGCGTTCTGTCAGTGGTTTAATATCTTTCAGGACAATCTTCTGCAGTTCCTTCGGGAATCCACCATACGGCTGTCCCATCATACCCTGGAAATAAGATACGACGGAATCCGGATAGGATAATCCGGCACCCTCTGTCAGAATATTATCTTTTGTCAGGCCATTCTTGTACATAAAGATAGCCAGATCACCGACTGCCTTGGAAGTTGGAGTTACTTTTACGATGTTTCCAAGCAGATCATTGGCGTCTTTGTAAAGTCCCTTGATTGCTTCAAAATCATCCGGTGATCCCATACTTGTTACCTGTGCAAGCAAGTTGGAGTACTGTCCTCCTGGAATCTCATATTTGTAAATCTCTGTGTTTGGAGATTTCATATCACTTTCAAATGGTGCATATACTTCACGCACACGGCTGTAGTAGTGACTTAATTCTGTCAGTTCCTCCGGCTTCAAGCCTGTGTCACGTCTTGTTCCACGAAGTGCCTCTGCTACTGCGTTCATAGACGGCTGACTGGTCAGTGATGACATAGACTCAATTGCCAGGTCGACAATATCTACGCCGGCTTCTGCCGCCATCATAACAGTACTTACACCATTTCCCGTGGAATCGTGTGTATGCAAATGTAATGGTACATGAAGTTCTCTCTTCAGTGTGCTGATCAGTTCTTTTGCTGCCAGCGGCTTCAGAAGTCCTGCCATATCCTTGATTGCAATAGAATGGCATCCTAAGGACTCCAGTTCTTTCGCCATCTTCACATAATAATCTAATGTATACTTTGTCTCGTTCGGACTTGTAATATCTCCTGTATAGCAGATTGCACCTTCAACGATCTTTCCAGTCTTAAGTGCCTCCTCGATTGGCAGTTTCATAGTCTCGATCCAGTTCAGACTGTCAAAAATACGGAATACATCGATTCCATTCTCTGCTGAAATCTGAATGAACTCTTTTACAAGGTTGTCCGGATAGTTGCTGTATCCAACGGCATTGGACGCACGAAGCAACATCTGGATCAATGTGTTCGGCATACGCTCTCTTAAAGTTGTCAGACGTTTCCACGGTGACTCCTTCAGGAATCGGTACGCTGTATCAAATGTAGCACCTCCCCATGCCTCTACTGAAAATGCGTTCTGCATAAATGCATTTGTCGCATAAGCGGCACCGCACAGATCTTTGCTACGCATACGTGTTGCCACCAGTGACTGCTGCGCATCACGCATACTTGTATCTGTAACATAAAGCTTTTCTTCTTTTAAAATCTTCTGCATGTAGCCTTCTGCACCAAGTTTTAAAAATTCATCTCTTGCACCATAGACCGGTTTATCATGGTCAAATGTCGGCAGAATACGGTTATCGAACTGTTTCTTCTTACCCATGTCAGAATTGATGATACGATCACCGATAAACTCAATGATCTTAGTCGCACGGTTCAGGCTGTGTGTCAGGCGGAATAACTCCGGTGTCTCCTCGATAAATGTTGTGTAACACTGACCGGACTGGAATGTCGGGTGGTTCAGCACATTGATCAGGAACGGAATATTTGTCTTAACTCCACGGATACGCATCTCCTGAAGGGCACGCTCGGATTTTCTCACTGCACCTGCAAAGGTACGGTCATGAGAAATAATCTTTACAAGCAGACTGTCATAGTGTGGTGATACAATTGCCCCGACATATGCACAGCCACCGTCCAGACGGATACCATTACCGGAACCGGAACGATATACTGTCATCTCACCTGTATCCGGCAGGAAGTTATTTGCCGGATCTTCAGAAGTAACACGAGTCTGAATAGAATATCCGTTACATGTAACATCTTCCTGTGATTTAATATGTATCTCCTCTGAATCAAGAGCATATCCTTCTGCAACCATGATCTGAGCCTGCACGATATCAATTCCTGTCACCATCTCACTGACTGTATGCTCTACCTGAATACGAGGGTTCATTTCAATAAAGTATGGATTGTTATCTCTGTCTACCAGAAACTCCAGTGTTCCTGCATTGACATATCCAACATTTTTACAAAGACGGATTGCTGCATCAAAAATCTTCTCTCTTGTCTCGTCTGGAATGGTAAATGCCGGCGCATACTCTACGACCTTCTGGTGACGTCTCTGCACAGAGCAGTCACGGTCGAACAGATGCACAACATTGCCGTAATTATCTCCGATCACCTGAACCTCAATATGCTTTGGTCCTTTCAGATATTTCTCAACGAAAATCATATCATCACCGAAAGCTTTTTTAGATTCATTTCTCGCCTCGTTGAATTCTTTTTCCAGATCAGCCGGATCATTGACAATACGCATACCGCGTCCGCCACCACCGTTGGAAGCTTTCAGCATAATCGGATATCCGACCATGTCTGCGATCTTCGCTGCCTCTTCATAAGACTTCATCGCGTGATCTACTCCAGGAATGATTGGTACATCTGCTGCAATGGCAATCTGTTTGGAAGAAATCTTATCTCCCATTGCTCTCATAATATCACTGGAAGGTCCAATAAATGTAATGCCATTCTGTTCACATGCATCTACAAACTCCGGATTCTCTGACAGGAACCCATATCCAGGATGGATTGCATCTACGCCTGCATTCAGTGCAATCTTAATAATTGTATCAATATCAAGATATGCATCGATTGGTCCTTTATCAGGATTCAGGGGATAGGATTCGTCTGCTTTGGAACGGAAAAGAGCGTATCTGTCTTCCTTAGAATAAATGCTGACTGTCACAATTCCGAGCTCATTGAGCGCGCGGAATACTCGAATGGCGATTTCCCCACGGTTCGCCACCAGAACTTTCTTGAACTGTTTCATTGTCTTCTTCCTCTCTTTTTTTATTGGTTTGCAATTAGCCTTTTTCTCTCTAATCCCACGGGCAATTACAACTTGACCGAAAAGTCGCATGATAGTTCATCTGCCCCACACGGATTACATGCACTTTTGATTTAGTTTACAGGATTTTTCTGAGAAATGCAAGATAAAAATATGACAACTTCATTTTTTGACGATGGTTAAGAAAATAACAATGAAATTTGCAAGATTTTAAATTGTAAAATTCATTTTAGCCTCTTTTTTCCCTTTTTTCTTGTCTATAACAGATAAAAATTGCATCAAAACTTTTCTTTTCCATGATTCACACTTTTTTAACAATCTAAACACAAATCGAAAACATTTTTTTATTATTATATAGACATCAGCAAGAGAGATGCTGAGATATAAATAACAATTTTCTTTTTCATACTTTTTCCTTTGAGAGTCTTCCGGTGGGAGGGCTCTTTTTATTTTGGAAATTTAATTTATTCTTCTGACATTGACGCCCCTGTTTTTTCCCTGCCACTTATAAATCATGAGATAAACCTTATAGTCGAGTTCGTCTTGTGCGGTGACGAATGGCTCTTCTCTTAGTACCTCGGATTTGATTCCCTGCTGATAAAGTTCTGCCTGCTCTTTTTTTGCCTGACTGATAAGTTTCTGATGTCTTTCATCAGCTTCTTTTCCGAAACTCCGGTTTGGATAGTTTGCGGCTTCTTGTTTGAGTTTTTCTGTCAGAAGTTCTATGAAGCGTACATGTTTTGTCTGATGTAATTTTACGGCTATGTAACGACTCATTCTCATACCATGATGTTTCCGGTAATATTTTAATAACTTTATCATGCTTTTATCGTCTGCTTCTTCTGCGAATTCTTCCATGACTGTGATTGCCTCTTCTGACGGCTGCCACGGATTATCTTTTGGTACAATATATTGATCCGGCACTGCCTGGTAACAGCAGTAATTGAGTGGCGGGAACTGTTCTAACATTGCCAGTTTCTGTTCTGTCGGTGTGCAGAATTCCGGTCCCAGATATTCTAATTTGTCCCGTAAAATTGCAATGCGATATTCCAATTGTCTTAAGTATTCGTACCCTTCCACCCAGAAATGTCCGATTTCTCCATAATTGTATAAATGTACTTCCACTGACAGCGACTGGTAAAAGAGCGTTACAACGGAATCGTCCTGATGTACCACAAGCACATATTCTCCATTTTCATAGGTAACTGATGCATCCAGTGGTCCTTCATAATCGTCCTGATAAATTCCGGTCATTCGCGCACCGTGAAATACAAGAAAGCTTTCCACTGCATCGTTCATCATATAAACCAGTTTATACTCTGGCAGAAGTAATTCGAACTGATCTTGTTCCAAAAGTTCTTCCAGCATCTCCAAAGCTCTCTCCTGACTGATCTGGTACGCCTGATTTTCCACATTTTCTTTATTCTTTTGCTCTGCTTTCCACACATTTTCTGTGTTTTTCTCTGTTTCCAATTATCTCTCGTTCTCCTTCATTGGCATCTTCCATCACAACTTTCGTTTCTCTGATCATGCCTTCCGGCAGTTCCTGATACTCCACCCTCAAGACTGCCTGTGCCCAGTTCAGACTGATCTGAGGCTGTTTATTTTTCTCACGTCCGGCTCTCTCGATTTCTTCCAGAAGTTCTTTTAACACTTCTTTGGTCAGATAGCCGCCTCGCCAGTGAAAGGTCAGCACGCGTCCTTTCTTCGCTGCCTGAAGCGACCGCTTGTATACATCTTCTATCTTTGTAAATGACAGTTTCTTCTCTTTATAATAGAAGTGTCCGCCCTCGTTACATGCCGGAGCCGGATACAACAGTGGTTCGTGATCTCGGAAAATGTTTTTATCATCCAGGTTAAAATAATCGTACCTGAAATCCATCTGTTCTGCTTTTCCGGCTTTGTTCTTTCCCGATGTGTTGCGTGGAGTTTTGTTTTCCGGTTTCTGATTTTCTTTTTTCTCATAATTGCCAAGCGTATTGTCAAATGTTACGTCCAGGTGATAATACTGTCCGTCAATCTTTACAATATTCCATGTATGACGGTACTTAATCCCTTTTTCCGGATTATTTCCACACACTGCGATCATACACCAGATTCCAAGGGCATCACACAATACCTTCACGGATTTTGCAATTCCTTCACATACGCCTACCCCATGCCCTAAAGGTCCGATAATCTCATGGGAATAAGGTTTTTTCAGCTTATCATAATGTATACTTTCACATAAAAAGTCGTGTATATATTTTTCCTTGTCCCACTGGGAAAATGTTTTCGCTTCTCCTGCGATTTTCTCTACGCGGGCTGTCATGGCTTTCTGATGTTCTTTTATCTTTGCTTTTTCAAATAAATATTCCGGCACAAAAATCAGATTGGGAGAATCGTTGTAATATTTATACTTATAGCCTGTTGCCCAGAAAATTTCCGGATGATCCAGCCGGAGCTTGAAAAAGACATTATAGAGTGCCTCACCCTCCAGTCTTGGGATCTGAATCTCTTCATCTATATTTAAAAATCCCTGATACAAGGCATGATAAACTGCCTGTTCTATTTTATTCATCCTATTATAATAGTACTGTTCCATGTAATTTCCCGTAATCCTTTTCTATCATTTCAAGTTTTTGTCACTAATAATGATTGCGAGTTTTCTGTCACACGCAAATTCAAGTCGAACATTGCAACTAGAGTATAACATATATTATGAATATTTTCGTGTTTCTTTGAAGCATACATTGACATTCCATATCAGACTTTTTATACTGGGAAATGTAAATTTCAAAGAAGAGCTTATGTAATAGGCTGTGAGAAGTTTTCAGAAAGTAGGAATCCAATATGAACTGTAATGATTCTATGATAAATAATTCTATTCTCAAGAAGAGGAATGATCCTGGCAGAAATTTCCAAATCCTTGCCATTTCAAACCGACATCTCTGCAATCAACCTTTTGAAGACCAGATTAAACGGGTCTGCGAATGGCACCCGGACGCTCTCATTCTTAGAGAAAAGGATTTGCCAGAAGACGAATACAAAGTATTAGCAAAAAGTATTCTGGATATCTGTAAAGCTTACGATGTCCCATGTATCTTACATACTTACTGGAAAGCAGCGCTGGAACTCGGACATGATGCCATTCATTTGCCACTGCCTCTGTTACGGGAGTTGTCTGCCGAGTCGCAGAAGCATTTACATAGTCAGAATTCGACAATCTCGCAGAGTTTTCATGTTACAGACTTCCATAAAATCGGCACATCTGTTCATTCTGTCGAGGATGCCATGGAAGCAGAACGGCTCGGTGCGACCTATGTGACAGCCGGACACATTTTCACAACAGATTGTAAGAAAGGCCTGCCGCCACGTGGACTTGATTTTTTGAAAAATGTCTGTGATGCAGTCACGATTCCTGTCTACGGAATCGGCGGAATAAAATTTGACCCGCAGCAATGGAACAGCCTGAAAAAACAAGGTGCCTGCGGCGGGTGTATTATGTCAGGAATGATGCAGCTTTAAAACTGCATCTTTTTTTGTTGCCAAGCATACGACAAAAAGGTCCGGTGGACCTTTTTTAGTGTCTTCTGCACTTCTGCAATTCATTATTGCACATATGGATTATACAGAAAGAACGCTCCGGAAAAAGCCAGCGCCAGATATATCATTGGTTCCCATTTTCTTCCATCAGCCTCTATTGGATTTTCCACATGTCCATCATCTTTTTCTTTCTGTTTTCCACAAACTAACACATAAATACCTCTCCAGATCAGATATCCTGCGCACGCGCCGATCGTATTCGCAAGCAGGTCATCAATATCTGTTGCACGCGCGTTAAATATCTGAGAAATTTCAATTGTTAACGACAATAAAAATCCTGTAACCGTGACATTTGTTATGCTTCTGCATTGCTTCCATATACATGGTATCAACAGCCCAAGCGGCAGAAACATGATTATATTTAACACAAACCCCATGCCCAATCCTGCCAGTGGATTCCAGTTATATCCACCACTGATGGCATCTTTAAGTCTTACAATGTCTGCCAACAGGCCAATCCCTGTCACTTTAAATACCGCCCACAGATAAACGAGCATTACATAAACTCCAAAATAATATTTTGCAGGCACACGTCTGGAATTTTGCTTTGCTTTGATTTCCATTAGTCCCTGATATATCAGACACGGCAGCAGCAGCGTAAGAAGCAGATAACCACTGTACATAAAATCCTCAACTATATAAATATATAAAATCCTCACATAATCCATAACATTTCCTCTCCTTTTTCCAGCCTTTATCTTCACACCTGATATATTAGAATACATTTCTTAACAACTTCTTTGGAATATTCTTAATATTCTCTATAGTTTTAACCCATGTCTGTATCATGCAGTTCAGTAACACTAGTTCCATCTGAATGTAATCAACATTTCTTTCAATTTGTTTCTTGAATTATCAGACAAATGCATCTATCATAATCATATAAATATGATACTTGCAGCTCAGCAAACCAGAGCTGCATTTGGGGAATCAATTACAAATTCAAAAATGAATTCAATTATATAGGAGGGCTTTTCTTATGACACAGGCTGAAATCAAACAACTGATTCAGAAACAGCGGACTTTTTTTCATTCCGATGCTACGCTTGATGTAGAATATCGTATACATGCACTTCAAAAATTAAAAGCATGCATCTTAAAATATGAAAATGAAATTAATATCGCAATCCGTGCAGATTTGGGAAAATGTGCTTTTGAAAGTTACATGTGCGAGACTGGTCTCGTCTTAAGCGAACTGACTTACATGCTGAAACATACACGAAAATTTTCGAAAGAGCGCACAGTCAGGACTCCACTGGCACAGTTTCACTCCAGGAGCTATCAAAAACCGTCCCCGTATGGTGTCACACTGATTATGAGTCCATGGAATTATCCGTTCATGCTCACCATAGAGCCGTTGATCGATGCGCTGGCAGCAGGAAATACCGCAATCCTGAAGCCAAGTGCCTATTCTGCACATACTACTGCTCTGATCAGCCGTATGATCCAGGAATGCTTCGATGAAAAATATGTGGCCGTTGTCACAGGTGGGCGCGAGGAAAATAATTTCTTGCTAAATGAACATTTTGACTACATCTTCTTTACCGGAAGCCAGGAAGTAGGGAAGGAAGTGATGCGGCATGCTTCCAACCATCTGACTCCAATCACCCTTGAGCTCGGTGGGAAAAGCCCTTGCATCGTTCATAAAAGTGCCGATATCAGACTTACTGCTAAACGTATTGTTTTTGGTAAATTTTTAAATTGCGGGCAGACATGTGTTGCTCCTGATTACATTTACTGCGACCGCACAGTCAAAGATAAACTTATAAAAGAATTGAAAAAACAGATTCAAAAACAATATAGTAAACAGCCTCTGGCACGTAAAGAATATGGCAAAATTATCAATGTGAAACATTTTGACCGGCTGCTTGGACTGATTGATTACGACAAAGTGGTCTATGGCGGCACTTTCGACCATCACACTTTACAGATCGAGCCAACAATCATGGACAACGTCACCTTTGCGGATGCTGTCATGCAGGAAGAAATCTTCGGACCGGTTCTTCCAATCCTGACTTACGATTCTATCAGCGAAGCCGTGAATAATATCCGTGCCATGTCCCATCCGCTTGCACTTTATATTTTCGCCAGAGATACACATGTAGCAGAAAATGTAATTGCAAGAATCGGGTTCGGCGGAGGCTGCATCAATGATACACTTATTCACCTTGCCACAAGCGAAATGCCTTTCGGCGGATTTGGCGAAAGCGGTATGGGCAGTTATCACGGAAAAACCGGATTTGATACATTTACACATTACAAGAGTATTGTTGACAAGAAGACCTGGCTAGATCTGCCAATGCGGTATCAGCCATACAAGAAGATAAATAATAAGTTGCTACATATGTTTCTAAAGTAAATGCTATCTAAACACAACAGACCAGTTTACAGTTCTCCCATAAAACCGCAAACTGGCCTGTTGTTTTTTATCAGAATTGGACCTTTATATCAAGCCATGATTGTTGTACAGTAGGTTCAATCGAAAGATAAGTAATCATATAAGGAAAGAGGTTTTACTATGAATTCAAATTTGAAAAAAATTGTGATGACAGCACTTTTTGCTGCACTTGCATGTGTTGCCACCATGTCTATCCGTATTCCAACACCTGGCACAGGCGGATATATACATCCAGGTGACGCAATCGTAATCCTGTCAGGAGTTGTTCTTGGACCAAGTTATGGACTGTTGGCAGCTGGTATCGGTTCCGCAATGTCAGACCTCCTTGGTGGATATTTTGTATACGTTCCGATTACATTTGTAATCAAAGGACTGATTGCTCTGTTTTCAGGACTTGTTTACCAGAAAATTGCAAAAGATTCCAAATCACGTTATGTAGCAGTGCTTCTCGGTGGCGTGATCGATATCGTACTGGTAGCCGGTGGATATTTTATCTGTGAATTTTTCCTTTATGGATCATCTGCAGCAGCAAGTATTCCAGCCAATATTATTCAGGGAGTCGGTGGACTGATTATCTCCTTCGTACTGTACCCGGTATTAATGGCAATTCCAGATGTAAAACAGCTCACATATAAGACAAAATAAACTATGAGAAACACGCTTCGCGAGTTTCTCAAGTTATCACGGCAGTCGCCAAGGTCTCGTGCAAGCACGGACTTTGGCTCGTTGCTCGCGTAAATCAATTGGGGACGTAGTAAACTTTAAAAGTACTACGTCCCCATCATTCATTATCGGTGTCCCTTTTAGAACACTTTCGTTGTCCACTTACTCATATCCCACACTTCATTCACCACGTCTTGATAGAATTCCGGCTCATGACAGATTAAGAGTATACTGCCGCGATATTCCTGTAATGCTTTTTTTAGGGAATCTTTGGCATCTACATCCAGATGGTTAGTCGGCTCGTCTAGAAGCAGGATATTCGTATCTCTGTTAATGAGTTTACAGAGGCGTACTTTTGCTTGTTCTCCTCCACTTAATACTCGCACCTGACTTTCGATATGCTTTGTTGTAAGTCCGCATTTTGCCAGAGCGGAACGCACTTCATACTGGGTAAATGAGGGAAATTCCTGCCAGATTTCTTCAATACAGGTTGTGCGGTTCTCACCTTTTACTTCTTGTTCAAAATATCCGATTTCCAGATTTTCTCCCAGTTCACATGTTCCGGACAGAGATGGAATGAGTCCCAGAATACTTTTTAAAAGCGTTGTCTTTCCCTATCCTGTCAAGTAATATCCAAAAAAAATTGTCGATTTTTGCAATTAAAGAA
>OGDN01002753.1_pt1 | contig 21154 bp, 29 predicted proteins | sample 1570271 | NCBI WGS metagenome assembly OGDN01 (sample SAMEA4384481, study PRJEB24528) | human gut metagenome | reverse complement strand
GATCCGGAAGGATCAAATGCAACATCTGGTTCTTCCAGTGTCAGACAGAGTAAAAAACGACCATAATACGGTTTGATCTTGACTTCTTTTAATACAGGATCCGAAGAAAGATTTGAAAAGTACAAGCGTTGCTTTTGCAAAGGCAGTTTTAAGGACATCCCGATATCGTCCCGATACAAGACAGCATCCTGGTTTGTGATGATCACAGTCGTCAGGTCACTTTTCTTATAGCGAGGCATCTTAGGCTTACCCAGATACTTTTCTGGATGCTTTTTATATTCTCTTAAAGAAGCAAGCCAGTTTTTGAAATCTGTGACTGACTGTTTGACCATCTGCTGTGCTGTCTGTCTTGGAAGTCCGGAAAAGAAATCTGCATTCTCTGTGACACGCATCATCTTTTCAAGGTGTGTATAAGAGATCACTCTGCGGACGTGCATGTTTGGATAAGATCGTTGTAATAACGCAACTTCTTGAAAGACTTCGACTTCGTTCTCTGTCCGATGTTCTTTGTCATAACCGGTAAAGATATTCCGCACACGAAAAAGAGCTGCATTGTACAACAGCTTGGACTTTCTGCACAGATCGTCAAAATACAGACATCCAGTCTTAACAGGCAAAGTAAAAGATGTTGTTTATGAACGTATCCACTATGTAGCAGATCAAAGAGGGTTTCACATCCTAGAGATCAATGGCGAATCGGATCATGTCCATATCCTGATGGAAGCTGATACAACAACTTCACCGGCGGAACTTGCAAATGTTTTAAAAACACAAACAGCACGAAAAGCACGAAAGTTGTATGGCGAAACCATTTTAAAAAAATATTACTGGAAACCTTATTTTTGGTCGGATAGTTATTTTATTTCATCTGTTAGTGAAAACAGTCTGCACACAATAAAACAGTATATTCGGAATCAGGGGAAACGATAATGTGTCCGTCAGGACGCATTCACCCACGCCCATATTAAAATATGGACGTGGTACTCTGCTTAGATTTTATAGAACAATTTATTCCAGAAAATTGAGAGTAATTTGATTTTTGGTATATAGGTATATATAAAAAAGGCATTCAAATATAAAATTCAATATTTGAATGTCTTTCTTTATGTCTTAAATTTTCATTAATAACAGTAACTAAGAGGGATTAAAGTTATTTTGTAGAAGCATAGCATCGGTACAAGTACAATATGGAAAATAATCATAAAATTTTATTGACGAAAACAGTAAAGAACAGTAAAGAACAGTAAAATAATATAGAAACAGTAAAGGACAGTAAAAATAGATAAAAGTTGATGTGTAATTAAAAAATTTAAAAAAATTAGCACTCAACTGTTGACAGTGCTAATAATAGGTGTTATAGTACAACTAGAGCAAGAGGGAAGGGCTTAAGAGAGAAGCCAAAGAACCGAAGGCTCAATAAGATACAACAAGTCATATTGAGAACTTCTCAATATGCTTCACATAAAAGGCAAGTGTCAGGAATTACCCTGACACGCCCAAACATTATTATAAAGAAAAAGGAGAGATGACTTATGATGATGATGCCTAGTATTTTTGGAGGAAACTTATTTAACGATGACTGGATGGATTTTTCTTTCCCAGATATTGATAAAGAGCTGTATGGTAAACACGCAAAGAACCTGATGAAGACTGATGTGAAGGAAAAAGACGGTAACTACGAAGTAGCGATCGACCTTCCGGGATTTAAGAAAGATGAGATCACAGCTGAACTGAAAGATGGTTACTTAACGATCAGCGCAGCAAAAGGACTTGATAAAGACGAGAAAGACAAAGAAGGTAAATACATCCGCCGTGAACGTTACGCAGGTAACATGAGCAGAAGTTTCTATGTTGGCAAAGATATCACAGAGAAAGATATCCACGGTAAGTATGAGAATGGTATTCTGATGCTGGATATTCCGAAGAAAGCTCCGGAGAAGAAAGTAGAAGAAAAGAAATTCGTAACGATTGAAGGATAAAGAATTTTCCCCGGAACGATTTAAGTTTCGGGGAATCTTTCTATCTAATTGCAAATGAAATCATATTAGCAAAGAAAATTAAAAGGAAAAGAAGGTGAAACAAAATGGCAGCAAAACGAGATTTATACGAAGTTCTTGGAATCAGCAAAACAGCAGATGAGAAAGCGATTAAGAAAGCATATCGGAAACTTGCAAAGAAATACCATCCAGACATGAATCCCGGAGATAAAACTGCAGAACAGAAATTCAAAGAAGCGACCGATGCTTACAATATTTTGAGTGATCCAGAGAAACGAAAATTATACGATCAATATGGTCATGCTGCCTTTGACGGAACTGGAGCAGAGTCTGAGTTCTATAAGAATTACCAAAACTATGGTGGTGCTCATGGAGGATATCAGGAATTCCACTTTGAAGGTGGAGATGGTGATGATATCTTTGGTGACATTTTTGGAAGTATGTTTGGTGGTGGAGGAAGCAGCAAGGGATTTCATCGAAGCAGCTTTCATCAGGGAGGTTTCGGATCTTCGGGAGGATTTGGTGGCAGCGGGTTTGGAAATAGTGGATCATTTAAACAGAAAGGCTCCGATGCACATGCGGATATTTCTATCAGTTTTGATGAAGCGGTTACAGGCTGCGATAAAGTTATTCATCTACAGGATGAAAATGGAAGGACACAGTCGCTGCAGGTTCATATTCCAGCCGGAATTGATACAGGAAAAAGTGTCCGTTTAAGAGGAAAAGGTAATCCAGGAATCGGAGGCGGAGAAGCAGGAGATTTATTCCTAAACGTAACGGTTGGTGAAAAACAGGGATTTAAACGAAAAGGAAATGATGTGTATACAACGATCAACATTCCATTTAGCATGGCTGTCTGCGGCGGTGAAGCCGTGATCAAGACGTTGTATGGCAATGTCATTTGCAAGATCAAAGAAGGAACCCAGTCAGGATCTAAGATCAGACTGCGTGGAAAAGGAATGCCTCTGATGAAAAATCCATCTCAGAAAGGGGATCAGTATGCGGTTGTTCAGATTCAGGTTCCAAGAAATGTCTCCCAGCAGGCAAAAAATAAATTAAAGGAATTCGAAGCACTTTGTGGTCAAAGAGGAAATGTCTCTTACTAAACACGAAACTTCTTGATAATAAATATAAATAAAGAAGACGATCATCTGTGATAAAATGCATTTTAAAAATGAAAGAAAAGCAGATAATCGTCTTTTTGACTTTCGAAAATATGTCAAATAAGGTAAAATAGAATCATATATGAAAGAAGGTGAGGGAAAAGATGGACGTATCCGAGAAGATGAAATATAAATTAGCAAATGCAATGAAAGAGTTGTTGGTGCATACACCAGTAGATAAGATCACGGTCAAACAGATCGTAGATCAGTGTGATGTAACTCGTCCCACCTTTTACCGACATTTTAAGGATAAATATGACTTGATCAATTGGTATTTTGATGTATTGGCGCAGATGTCATTTAAACAGATGGGGATCAGTCTGACGTTAAGAGAGGGTCTTATTAAGAAATTCGAATTCATCAAAGGTGAAGGACAATTTTTCGCCGCAGCATTTTCAAGTGAGAGTCAGAATTGCCTGATGGAGTATGATTATCAGTGCATTTACCAGTTTTATTGTGATATCATTTACAAACAGGGTGTCGAGAAAATTCCAGAAGAATTAGAATTCTTATTGAGAATGTATTGCCGAGGTTCGATCGCTATGACGGTAGAATGGGCGACAACAGGAATGAAGATGTCGCCAGAACAGCTTGCAGAACAGCTGATTGATGCGATGCCTCCAAAACTTTACGATTTATTTAAGGATATATAAAGATGAGAAAATGTTACACTTTTCATGAAGTGTAACATTTTTTACATATTGCTAAATGTGTAACTTGTTTTCCTGAAAAAACAATTTTATAATAAAGATAGTTAAAAAATTGTCAAGGAAAAAAGGAGTGTACAAAATGGTAAATCGTATCGTATTAAATGAAACATCATATCACGGAGCAGGAGCAATTCAGGAGATCGCAACAGAAGCAACAAAACGTGGATTCAAAAAAGCGTTTGTCTGTTCTGATCCAGATCTTGTAAAATTCGGAGTTACAAAGAAAGTAACAGATGTCTTAGATAACGCAGGACTTGCTTATGAAGTATATTCACAGATCAAACCAAACCCAACGATCGAAAATGTACAGACAGGAGTTGCAGCATTTAAGGCAGCAGAAGCTGACTATCTGATCGCAATCGGTGGTGGATCTTCCATGGATACAGCAAAAGCTATCGGAATCATCATCAACAATCCAGAATTTGAAGATGTAAGAAGCTTGGAGGGAGTTGCAGATACTAAGAAGCCTTGTGTACCAATCATCGCAGTACCAACAACAGCCGGAACAGCAGCTGAAGTAACGATCAACTACGTAATCACAGATGTAGAAAAGAAACGTAAATTCGTATGCGTAGATCCACATGACATTCCAGTTATCGCAGTGATCGACCCAGAAATGATGTCTTCTATGCCAAAAGGATTAACAGCAGCAACAGGTATGGATGCATTAACACATGCCATCGAAGGATACACAACAAAAGCAGCTTGGGAAATGACAGATATGTTCCATATCAAAGCCATCGAACTGATCTCTGACAACTTAAGAGGAGCAGTTGAAAATACACCAGAAGGAAGAGAAGGAATGGCAATGGGACAGTACATTGCAGGAATGGGATTCTCAAACGTAGGACTTGGAATCGTACATTCTATGGCTCACGCATTAGGTGCAGTTTATGACACACCTCATGGAGTAGCTAATGCAATCTTACTTCCAACAGTTATGGAATACAATGCAGATGCAACAGGAGACAAATACAAATATATCGCAAAAGCAATGGGTGTTGAAGGTGTCGAAGATATGACACAGGAAGAATACAGAAAAGTAGCCGTTGATGCGGTTAAGAAATTATCAGCAGATGTCGGAATACCAGCAGACTTAAAAGAAATTGTAAAAGAAGAAGATTTACAGTTCTTAGCAGAATCAGCTTATGCAGATGCATGCGCACCAGGAAATCCTAAAGATGCAAGTGTAGAAGATATTATTGGATTATATAAATCTTTATTATAATTTATAGAGAGAAAATAAATAAAAAGGTATTGAATTCCAATTTAGACAGAAAAGGAATTCAGTACCTTTTTGTTAGTTTATAAGAATTTTACAGCTGTTCCATAAACAATGATCTCAGCTGCACCCTGCATAACTGCGGAAGAAGAATACCTGACATTAATAACAGCATCAGCTCCCATATTTTGAGCATCTTCGATCATTCGATCAGTTGCAAGATCTCTGGCTTCATTCATCATTTTCGTATAGGATTTTAATTCTCCACCAACGATGGATATATGTTAGTTTTATTTTACTATAGTGGATGAATTATGACAATAAAATAAAAATAGATGTTGACAAGAAAGGATAAATACGATAATATATTATCTGTTCCGAAAAAATAAATATGCGATAGTGGCGTAGTTGGTAACGCGCGACCTTGCCAAGGTCGAGACCGCGGGTTCGAGCCCCGTCTATCGCTCTTCTACAAAGGTCTTAGAACTTAGGAGTTACCTAGGTTTTAGGGCCTTTTTTTAGTTTCCGGCATAGCTTTGTATATATTTTTTGTGAAAGTTTCTTGTCAAAGTTTCTGAAATATTTTTTCTTCATAGGCTGTCACTGCCTGGTCTGATTGTCTACGCCTTATGTGGGCATAGGTCTGTAAAAATGTCTTAGGACTATTCCCCATGATATCAGATAACACCTTATCAGATTCCCCACGTTCATAGTTATTTGTTGCGAAAGAGTGTCGGCAGTTATAAAGGGGGATCACTGGCAGCGGTTCTGTTTCCTGGTTATTATACTCTTTCAATGCTTCTCTGAATTTAGCGGAGTAGCGGTTGGGATTCACAGGACGCCCTTTTACGGTTGTAAATAAAAAGTCGTGTTGATAATCGGGGTGATAGCTTTTAAGCTGTAATTTGACCGCCTGCTTTTGTCTCACGATATCATACAGCACACCAGGAAGATACAACGCACGGATAGAGTTTGTGTTCTTTGTATCGTCAACGTTTCCCTCTTTGTCAATCGTTCGATGGACCATGATTACATGGTTTTGTTCAATCAGATCATCGTCACAGAATCCGCAGACCTCGCCCGGTCTCATTCCCAGGATCAGCGACACACAGAACATAGAGTAATAGTGGTTAGCCTTGATCACTGGACTATTTAAGAACGCTGCGACTTGTTCATCAGTCCACGTTACTTTCTTCTTGTATGGAACTTTTAGGCGTTTGATCCCGATCATGGGGTTATCTGGTGGGGCTAGTGCTTTCAGTGGTTGTATGGCGAACTGGAAGATATCAGAGAGTATGTTAATACACTTGTTCACTGTTTCCGGAGAATATTTCTTACTGAGACTATTAACAAACTCTTGAATCTTCATCGGCTCGATATGGTCGATCTGTGAAGCCTGGAACACGTTCTCTATATGCCGATGGTAGAAATCTGTATAAGTCTTACAGGTGCTACGGCGGTACATATTCGGGGCAGATGCAAGCCACAGATCAGCACATTTCCCAAAGGTTTTATGATCTGTAATACTATGGCTGCCAGAAGCAAGCTCTTTTAGTATCTGTGATTCATCCAGGACCGCTTCTTTTCGCTTTTTACGTTGTTTGCCATATATAGGTTTATTTGTTCCAGGATTCCAAACACAAGCGTAATATCTATACTGTACGCCTTTTTTGGTAGTCCATGATCTTTTTTGTATACTCATAGTATCATTCCTTTCTTTCTAAGTCGGGGCGATGGCTTTAGAATGAATAAATGATACATATTCCTTGATTTTTGTTGCAGAAATGCGGATAAATGCGTATTTATCCAAGAAAAATGTGTTTTATTCTTGATCCTGGTTATCGTTTCCAGGGTCTTTTTTATATTCTGGTATCTTAGTAAGCAATTCCACTTGTTCAATAGCTTTTTCTTTGCCGGTGTCATTTAAATTATCAAAATGAGATAAAAGTTCAATATGTTTATTATTATCTGTAATATCTTCAACCATTCCAGTAAACGCTTGAATAAGTTCTTTTTGAGTGGGCGGTATGTTGCTAATATAACCATTTCTTAAATCAGAATTGCGATGCACTTCATAAACTCTTAAATTACGACGTGAATTTTGTTCTTCATAATCTTCTGGTTGTACATCAAAGCCCAATAGCTCGCTTTCTTTGATTTCTAATGTTTCACATATTTTTTTTATAATATCAAAACGTGCCATTTTTCCATCACGCTTAGTTATAGAGTATAAGGTATTGACAGAAATTCCCGCCTTTTTAGATAAATCTTTTATAGTCATATTTTTTTGCTTAAGAATTTCTTTTAAATTAGTTCCAAGTGCCATGATAAAAAACCTCCTACTATAATAATATCATTTCAATTCATTAAAGTAAACCTTTAAAATCGCAAAATGCACTAATATAATTCTTGACAAAACTAAAATGCACTAATATAATAAAACTAAATTAGTTAGATGCACTAATTAGAAAGGAGATAAGAAAAATGAAAATTAACCGAAAAAAACTAGATTTAGCCAAAGCAAGAGCTTGCATGGGATCTAAAGAAATTGAAGCCAGTGGATTTCCTAAAGGTACATACTGCGGAATCTTACAAGGGCGAGATGTTAAACCAGAGACAGCCGGAAGACTTGCCAGAGTTTTAGGTGTTGATGTAACAGAAATTATTGAAACAGAAGAGTAGTAAAGTCGGGGCGATGGCTTTGGAATGAAAGGAGTTAAGGCATGAGATACAGTGAAAAGATGAAATTCTGGTTGTTTGATCTGGCACATGGGAACCTAAGTGAATTAGAGATCATTAAGGGATTCATTAAGTATTATGTGCTGTATAACCAGACGATCCAGAACGTGCAAGATGATATCCATTTTCACACAAATTATGGAGTGTTAGGAGAACAAACAGCATTAGAAAGCCTTAATAAAGCATTGTGCAGCTATGTAGATTATGAAAAGGAGTGATACAATGACAGGATTTATCAGAGCAAAGGAAGTTTGTGAATTGCTGCAGTGTTCTTCTGCGATGGCTTACCGGATCATAGCCAGATTAAACAAGGAGCTAGAATCTAAGGGATACATAACCATTAGCGGAAGAATCAGCAAAGACTATCTTTGTGAGAGGATGGGAATTAAGAATGAACAGCAAAGAGGAACTGATAGCGATGATCAAACCAGACATGAAGCTGACTGAAAGCTTTTTCAAGGCAATCTATGGATATGAATTAACTTATCCAGGTTTTGCAGAAATGGCAATGATCAAATTTATGGCAATGGGCAGTAAGAACGCCAGGGCATACTATAAGCAGTTTTCAGAGAAATATGAGAATGAAGCAAAACAGACATTTAAAAATGTTGGTGTATGGTATGTTGAGCAGTTAGAGAAAGAAAGACAGGAGAAGAAGAGAAAAGAGGTGATAACGTGGAAGAAAGACCCGAAAAAGATGAGCAACAAAGAGCTGCTGAACTCATTAGAGAAGCTAGTAAAAGGGGACTTGTAACGACTAAAGGCGGTGTTATAATTCCAGGAAAGAAGCATAAGGCAAAGCTCGTATCGATGCAACAGGTGGAAGAAAAGCCGATTCAATGGTTGTTTCATCCGTATATCCCAAAGGGAAAGATAACCTTGTGTGCAGCTTATCCAGGAGTAGGAAAAACATATTTGTTATGTTATATAGCGGCGTGTGTTTCAACAGGAAAGCCATTCTTTAATTCAACGCCATTTCATAATGATCCTGGAAGAGTGATCTATCTAACTACAGAGGATGGAGCCGGGGATACCTTAAAGCCAAGAATGAGGGCTTGCGGTGCAAACATGGAGAATATAGCCACTGTCATAGACGATGAAGCAAGTTTAACGTTTGATAGTCCAGAGATAGAGGGTTTTGTAAAAGAGTTTAGTCCCGATCTTATCATCTTTGACCCTTTTCAGTCCTATATTGGTGAGAATGTAGAAATGAATGCAGCCAATAAAACAAGATCAGTATTAAACCATATTGTAGCACTAGCGGAAAAATACAATATAGCAATTGTCTTGATCTGTCATTTTAACAAGAATCAGAAAGGTGACGCAATTACAAGGATTATAGGATCAACAGATATCGTTGGTGTGTGCCGTAGTTATTTAGCACTGGGTACAGTACCAGGAAACAAAGAGCTACGATATATGTCACATGAAAAGTCAAGTTTAGCACACAAAGGATTGACAGTATTATTTGAGATCAACCCGGAAGAGGGTGGCATAAAATACGTTGATACGACACAGTACACAATGGATGATTATGCATCAATGGCATCACAAACAAAAAGACAAGCTCCGGCATTGGAAGAATGCAAAGATTTTATCATGCGGAATATGCCAGAGGGTAAAAGATTGGCTAAGGAAATGGAAGAATTGTTAAAAGCGAATAGCTTTTCTAAAGGTACATATATAAATGCAAAGAAAGCGTTGAATATCATAAGCAAAAAAGAGGGGTATTTAGATAATACAAAATGGTATTGGGTATTACCTAAGCGACAGTCAGAAAATTGACTCTTCATATAAAAATATAGTATTTATAAGGGTTTATACGAAGAGTCAGAACTTGACTCTAGTAAATATAGGGTTTACGAAGAGTCAAACATAGAATATACGTAAAAATGGCTTAAATACGTGAGTTGTTACGAAGAGTTAATTTTCTTGTGGGTCCCTAGAAGAAAGGAGATATAGAAAATGAATGAAGAAAGAAAAGGAATGGTAAACCAGATCATGGCTGATTCAGCGGAATTGATACAGGCAGAGAGAAGAAAAGGGGGTATACTTTCAGAACAATCAGCCCTAGAGATTCTTAAGATCGAAGCGATCAGAGAGTTAATAAATGCAGTAGAGGGGGGATATTAGCACATGAAAGATAGACATTTAGGACAGGCAATCATAGTTATTGGTTGCTTGCTCCTGGTAACACAGTTAATCAGTCCAGTAATGGCAGCAGTCTTTGTATTATCTGGACTTACGCAACTATAAGAAAAAACCCCTTGATACAGTTGATGACCATATCAAGGGGGATAAACCAAAGGGTTGTGTTTATATTATGAAAATTCGACAAATTTAATATAACACAACCCTAACACAGAAAGGAAGTGTTTTTTATGAAAATTATTGAAAGTTTTATATTAAGAGAAAGGGAATCAATAGAAACAAGTATGTTAAACATCATGGAGTGCCTGGTATATCTGCCAGAGCAAGACGCAGATCAGATCATTGACAGAATGAAGCAGACAGTAAAGCAGATCAGAGAGGAAAGAGAGGTGAAGCATGATGAAGTATAACGATATACCAGTAAGCAGATCACAACCAAAAACTTATCAATTGACAGAGCATGACAAAGAATACTTAAAAAGTTTTGCTGTGGATGGGGTAATACCGATCAAGAGTTATATTATGGCTATGAATCAGATCGTAAATCATACAGTACCAGGAGTAGGAACATGGTAAAAATTAAAGTATCTTACCAGAACGCACAGGAACTTGATAGATTGATTCAAATATTAGAGCCTTATATTTTATCGCTTAAGATGGTAAAACAGAAAGACGAACGATATTTGAAAGCATACATAAAGTTAAAATTGAAAGGAGAAAGCAACAATGAAATTTAAGGAATTACTCAAGAGAACGGGAAATGATGTACAGATCGAGGTATATAATCTACCGAAGAAAGCTTATATCTGTACTGTATGCAATCACAGCGCAATACCAGAGGAAATCTGGAAGTCGAACATTGCGTCAGTATTTCCGATCGACAGTAAGACTTTGGGTGTATTAGTGATCGAGAATGTTAAGAAAAGTTAAGATAAAGACGGAATAAAGAAACCAGATCAACCAAGATCGAAATGATATATCTGCCTAAACTCAATTTAAGGGTGCTGCATTATGTGGCATCCTTTTATTGATTCCTGGAACTTGCTCAATTTTGAGCGGGTTCAAAACTGGACACGGTTAAACTACTTCATAAAACATCAGATTCAGAATGTTAATACTCGGAAATACTCGGATTTACTACATTTGTGGACAGGGAAAAATAGCACAGTCCAAGATTGGACGCAGCGAACCGTATACAGGATTATAAGAAACCGTAATAAGTTACGTTTTGCTCAAAAATGAGCAAAAGAACATGACAAAACTTGACATTGAAAATATTAACGTAGAATGCAATTATCAATTCAGAACCGTAAACGTTTGAAAAAAGTGTTAACAAGGTAAACATACAATATCTGGAAATGTTAACAAGGTAAACATACCGTAAACAATCAAATGTTAACACGAAAAACCGCATAAATACAGGGAATAATGCTATGTTAACATTGTAAACATTAAATTCTTTAAAAATAAAATATAAAGGGAATAGGGAGAACGTAATACCCCATGTACCCCATATACCCCTATATACACGTATATATAGAGTTAAACGTTCACAATGTTAACAAAAATAAGTCAAAAAAAATACCAAAATAAGGCTTGCAATACTGGTCAATATGCGGTATGGTAGCAATATAACAAATAAAAGACATGAGTACGGCAACAGGTTCTCTTCGCCTGGTGTAAGCCAAGCATTAAAAGTACAAATGCGGGCGTCAGAAAGGTTATTTTTTATGATAGCTTTTTTTGACGTCCTTTTTTATTGTTATGATATCCCGATTGTCTCTGATCGGGGAGTTATCTTCTTTTGTGAGAGTAACTTATCATTTTTTCATAGCCGCCCTGTTGTATGGTCGGGGCGGCAATGTTCCAAAAAAAAACAACAGTCGGCGGACTTTAAACGTTTGAGGTGCTTACATGAGCGATATTGAAGAAAACAGCGTTGAAGAAACGGAAGAGGTAGGAGCGTCCACTACAGAAGAACAGGACGGTAAAGAACAGGGATCAGCAACAGAGCAGAAACCCGAAAAGAAGTACACAGATGCAGACGTTGATCGCATTGTGTCAAAGAGATTGAACAGAGAAAGAGAAAAACTCTCTAAAGCCCTGGGTGAGGGACAGAAAGAGAGTGAATTAGAGATAAGAGAAAGAAAAGTATTAGAACGTGAATTGAGTATAGAGGTTAGGGAAAAGTTAGAAAAGGACGGACTACCGCAGAGCCTTTCAAAGCTTATGAATTATTCCAGTGTAGAGGGATTTACAAAGAGCTATGACGAGATTACAGGAACTTTCAAAGAAGCCTTGCAGATAGCAATAAAACCATATATTGCAGGAAGAGCTCCAAGGGTTGGTACTGGAAGTCCTAACATTGCAGATCAACAGATTGCTGATATATTTAAGTCACGTTAGTAATGAGGTGAATATAAATGGCGATTGATTTAGTAACAAAATTTCAGCCCTATGTGGATGAAAAATTTACAACAGAGAGCAAAAAAACACTCCTGACTAACACAGATTTTGAATGGACAGGAGCCCACACAATTAAAGTATATAAGGTCAGCACAGGACAGATGAATGACTACGATCGTGAGGGAACAGGTACAGATGTAACTGGTTCAAGATATGGTAAAGTTGAGTCCTTAAATGCTACAACAGAAGAGTTTACACTATCAAAGGATAGATCCTTTACATTTGCGATTGATAAGTTAGACAGTGACGAAACAGCGCAACAGCTTGCGGGAGCTTCTGCCTTATCTAGACAGCAGAGAGAGGTGATCATTCCAGAGGTAGATTCTTATGTATATGGTGTTATGGCAACAGGAGCGGGAACAAAACCCGCAGCAATCACACTGACAGAGGCTAATATCTATGACGAGATCACAAAGGCTACAAATACACTTGATAATGCAGAGGTGTCAGAAACTAGCAGATGCTTAGTAGTAACCCCAGATATTTACCGCCTTATGAAGAAATGCCCCGATATTATCCTAAATACAGATGTAAGTGCAGAAATGCGACTACAGGGTGTTATTGGTAACTTAGACGGCTTAACAGTGATCAAGGTACCCGATATCAGACTTCCGAAGAATTTCGGTTTTATGGTTGCTCATCCATGTGCTACAGTAGCACCAACCAAATTAGAAGACTACAAAGTGCACCAGGACCCGCCAGGGATCAGTGGCGATCTGGTAGAGGGTAGAATTGTATATGATGCTTTTATCCTGGAGAATAAAAAGAAAGCGATCTATTACCAGGAAAACAAAGCAGCAGTATAAAAAAGCTCTTCATGGATAATTTCTCCTTTTTATAAAATGATATGTTGCGATATAGCCTATTGTATTTGATGCAGTAGGCTATATCTGTATTAAGAGGTGTGATCATGAACAACGAAGAATTAGTCTTAAGGATACAACAGGGCGAGGATATAAAAAAGAATATGCAGCAGCTATATGATCAGAATTACTACTTGCTACGCAAGACAGCGAAGAAGTACAGTAATATTGATTCAATGACTGATATAGATGATCTGATGCAAGAGTTATATATACCTCTGCATGAAGCCACGATCAGCTATAAGGCAGATAATGGAGCAACCTTTATTACTTATGCCCTAACTTGTATTAGCCGTCATTTGAAGAGGTATTTAGATGATGTGGGGCGAGCGATCAGAGTTCCAGTCCATACCCAAGAGAAGATATACAAGTATAACCAGGTATCAAGTTATTTCATGAGAACACATAACAGAAAGCCAACAGATCGGGAGTTCAGAGCATACCTGGAGCTAACACAGAAGCAGTTAGACAGTTTAAAGAAATCAATGGGGATCATGTCAGTTAGTTCTACAGAGGATATTATACAAGAAGATTTAAAGATAGGGGATACGATCGCAGACCATACCGCAGATATGGCACAGGTAGAAGATAAGATTGACAAGGAACGCTTGACCGTGACACTATGGGAAGCAGTAAGTGAGGCGGTAAAGGATCCGAAAGACTGCCAGGTAATAGAAGACCGATATAAACACGGCTGCACATTAAAGGAATGTGGTAAGCATTTAGGAGTGAATGGAGAACGTGCCAGAGTAAGAGAGTCTAAAGCCTTGCGACAAATGAGAAATAATAAGAGAATTAAAGAGATCGGAGAAGCAGAGGGAATCATAAGACCATACAAGAGAAATAACCGGGTATCTATTGATTATGGATCACTGACAGATGATGAAATATTTTCAATGTATGAAGCACTGTGAAATTGTCAAAGTTTTGTGAAAGTAAGTGTGTAGAATATAGATATTTTATAAAGAAATGGGATAGAAATATACATAAAATCAAGGAATATGTACCGATTTATTCAACAAAACTCCTTGCCAAGGTCGAGACCGCGGGTTCGAGCCCCGTCTATCGCTCTTCTATAAAGGTCTTAGAACTTAGGAGTTACCTAGGTTTTAGGGCTTTTTTGTTTCCATGAAATTATAAAAAAGTGGTTGCCTTGGGGTTAACATAGACAACCACTTATATATTTTCGACGAAACTTAAAGAATTTTCGATATCAGCATCTACACGAATATAATATTTTTGAGTTGTTTGAATATCAGCATGTCCCATTAATTTTTGAAGAATGTAGATACTAATTCCTTGTAATGCTAATTTGGTGGCGAATGTTCTTCGTAATTCATGGATTCCACCAGTTCCAGAAGATAGTTTTAACTTTTTCCATAATCTTCGGTAGCGTTGTTCAATTATCGGGGCATTTAGACGTTCGCCAGACTCATTGATAAATAAATATTCAGAATCTTCAAATCCTAAATTTAATTGCCATTGGTGTAATAATTTTAAGATTTTTTTTGCTCGTTCGTTTAATGGAATATCTCGGACAGAGTTTTTTGTCTTGGTATTTGCTATGATAAAATTACTACCTTTTAGTAATTTACCGTTTTCATCTCGTTTTCGAGTTTTTTGTTCAGCACGTGCAATATGTAAGTAGTTATCTTCAATGTCAGTCCATTTTAAGGCAACTAATTCTCCTGCACGAAGACCTGTCAACATATCAAGATAAATAGCAAATAATGTCGAATATTTTTGATTCTCTGTTTCAAGGCTGTCCAATAAATAGGATTCAAGAATATTGAAATCTTTGTCGGATAAAACTGCATCTTTAACTCGTTTTTCGGTAGATGGTGTAAAAAAATATCTTGGAATTTGAAAAGATAACATAGGATTATCTTTTCGATATTCTTTGGCATAAGCACGATGAAAAACTGGATACAGTATAGACGTGATTTTCTGAACTTTTTTTGAATCCAATTTATAGACAGACATTTGTTCAAAGACAAAATCTTCAATATCTCCAAGTGTATAGGAACTAATAGGATGCTGAATAAAATCAGATTCAGCAAAATATTTTTCCCATGCACATTCTTCTCTGTCTCTTGTACCTGTTGAGCGATTTGAATATTTTATCTGTAGATGTTCATAATAAACATATTCAAAAGTGATTTCTGTTGCATGATAATAATTTAATACTGCTTGGTCTAAATTGTGTTTAGATATAGCGGAGATAAGCTTTCTTTTTTTCGGTCTATCTTCGGCATATACATAAACATGGTATTTCCCAGAAGTTTTATTTTTCCAGAAATGATGACCAGTAGAGTTATAAAACTCTATTAAAAATTCACGTTCTTTTAAAGTCATAATCTTATAGTCGAGTGAACTTTTGCCAGTCTTAAGTATATCATGATTAAACAACTTTTGATATAGTAGAATTAATTCGCTATTGGTCATGAGAATTTTTAATATCTATATTTTCATCAAATATAAAGGATTTAAATAAAAGACCATCTTGGTTGATAAATAATCCTTGAGAATCTGATGGAATGTTAATATAAGCATTTGTTGAATCTAAGATGATTTGACTTAATATTTGGTCTGCACGACCACATATTTTATAGCTTATATTGTTTTTTATTTGTCCGTTCAAAATATTTGCATCTGGACGTTGGGTAGCGAGAATTAAGTGTATTCCAAAGGCACGACCAAGACGGGCAATTGTGCTGATATATTTTTCTATTTCCTTAATAGGAGCTTTTTCTTTTGTGGATAATCCAGTAGTATCCAGTAATTCAGCAAGTTCATCACAAGCAAAAATAATGCGTGCTAGTGGATTACGTTCAGATTGATTGTAAATGTCGATATTGCCATAACCAAACTGAGAAAAAAGTTTTTTTCTTGATTCCAAACGAGTACATATATTTTTTAATTGTGAGCTTACATCAGATAGAGTAGTGGCAAAGGAACAATTCCTTTGCCATATTGAGGGATAATCAACACCGCCCTTAAAGTCAGATATAATTATTTCATAATCTTTATTTATGCACTGCATTAATATTAATTTTAGAAGCAATGTTTTACCTGAACCAGTAGAACCACCAATAAGAATATGTGGATAATAATTTAAGTCTACTTTTACTTTAGAAAATATGGATTTTCCGATGGTTATATTGGAATCATCGGTTGAATCTTCTTCGGACGACCAATAAATTTTTGATTTAAAATCAAAAGAACCTTTACATCCTTTCATTATAATTTCATTATTTTGTCTTCCGATATCAAAAGATTGAATTGTAATGTTAAGGATATTTTGGATACTCTCTTTGTGATTTATCCAAGTTTCAAGAGGAATTCCAACTGAATCAAATGTAATAACAAAAATATTATCTTTTACTTCTTGATAAATTAAAATGGGTGGAATTCCGACAGAATTTTTAAATCCGATTGATAAAAAAGCATCATAATATTTTCTATCTGCTAATGAATCACTCCATAATATATAGATTACACAGAATTCGATAATGGTAAAGGCATACCAATATAATCTTAGCGATAACAGGGAATATGGAGTTACCCCCATATTGCCTGTTGATAAGATAGCATTAGTTATTAATAATACAAGAAGCATTGCAATCAAAAATAGCTGTTTTTTCTTGTCGTTAAAAACAACTTTTATAAAGTTTTTCACACGATATCTAAGACGTTTTTTCAAAAAGTCAGTAGATACATAATCTGTGTTTTTGCTTATCATAATACATAATCCTCCTTATTTTTTTCTACGATGAAATCATCTTTTTTTAATTCTTTAATAGATGAGATTCTCCTAATAAAGGCATTCCATGTTTTTTTATCGTGAATCTGATAATCGGTATATTGTGCTTCCAAAGGTATGTTGGAGATTAAATATACGTCACGATAGCATGCTACTCTATCGTTATATCGTGCAGGTAAATATAAAGGATAAATATCTAATAGATTCAACAATTCTGGCAGAGGAATCTGGGAGTGATATTCATCCAATACAAGTACACGTTGACCATGGTAGGCATCGAATTTTACAGAATTCAATTTATTCCCATAATTTGTGATTCTGCATATATCTAAAGGAGAATGCTTGTCATATACGAACCTTGTTTTACCAACACCAGAATCGCCATAGATATAGGTCACGTTTACATCACGATTTTCCATCATATACTTGTCAGCAAGCAATGTCTCACGTAAGACATTTATATCATTAGATTTAAATGCAAAATTATTATTTTCTTTAATAATTTGGACTGTACTTAATCCAGCTTCTAATTGTTCGATTAATTTAGCTTTAGCTGGATTCTTTTCTTTACCTTCGGAGGGCATTTCTCCCCATTCATGAAAAGAACCAGGTACGGATGTTTCAGCCTTGCAAGTATCAGCCCATTTACCTTGCTTTAAAAGATATGTTCGATTTTCTAAGCAAGACCCATTTGCTTTATCGATGTGGGCTGTTGGGAATCTACGTTTCGCTGTCGAAAAACGTATAGGTGATGTACTAAAGATGAAGATGTGCATGTGTTCTTGTCCTGTGCTTGCGATTTCTGTGCAGAAGCAATAATATGCAAGAGTCAGTAATCCTTGTAGGATTGCATGAACATAATCAGCTGTTAATCCAATTTTTGTTGGATTCTGGATTGTAAAGAGCCATTTTCTGGATTGTGTGTTGTTACTATACATATTGATGTCCTCCATTTTTTATTGTTTGTATTTATTGCTACATGATACATGTGAGAGTAGGTAATACTACCTACTCTCACGTTCAAAAGGAATTCTTATCGAATCCTTTTGAACAGGTTATTCTCGTTTCACAACTTTCGTAATGTTCGAAGCAGTTGCTGACACGTCATAACGGCCAGAATACCAATAAGGTTTCAACTTGAGACCTTCAAATTCTACGTTTATGGGATTTTCCACAGGATATGGAAATCTTGCTTCACCAGAAATTTTTACAGACATCTTTTCGTATTTTCGTTCAGGGAGAACGATATCATACTTATATCCTTCAATTTCATCAAGCCGTTTTCCATTTTCATACTTGTAGGATGGTCGAATATCCGTTAATAAAAATTTATTACCTAAAGATGCTTTCACGTCGATCACTAAATTTAAAATCTCCATATGTACGCTGACTCCTTTCTTAATTAAATGACAGGTTATTTGTGACTCAACATCGATGTTTGATTGTATTTTAGTATTTAATGGTGGATAAAACTTCGTTTTAAAAACGAAAAATAAGTTATTTCATATGAATAAATAAAAGAGGATATGATAATAGCATTTAGAATTGAGATATTAAAGATTCCTGTGTTATTATGAAAAAGTAATCATTAGGTTTTGATAAATTGCATAATATGGGGGATAATATATGAATCGAACAATTAAAAAGGTAATTATAGGTAGTAGTGGTTTGATTATTGGGGTATATAGTGGATATAGGAGAATTAAAAAGAAAAAGCCTTGTAAATATAGTATGAAATGGATTCAAAATCTTACAGATAATGAATGGACAATAGAGAGAAGAAAAGTCCAACAAAGATTTAATTCGCCTAAATATAGCGAATTAGAAAGAAATAGATTTCAAAATTTGTTAAGATGTTTTGATAAAGTTAAAAGTGAAAGGGATTGGGGTGGGAAAAAGCCAGTACCGCCATCATTTCATCGAGAACATGGGTGGTATTTATAAAAATATGTGAAGAGAGTATGTAAATGAAAAAAATACATACTCTCTTCTTACATTTAATTAAGTTTTTTTGAGCGAATAATCTCAAAATGATTTTTGTCACACCAATCTTGGGCAATGTCAATTTGTCTTAGAGATTCTTCACTAGAATAAATTTTTTCTGAAGATGTTGGAAGTGTTAGATACAATAAATGTAGATAACCACGCATTTTTCTTGTTGAGGAACCTAAATTAAAACCACAAACTAAAAACCAATCAAAAGCATCTTCAACACATAGTGATAAAGCGATATTAAGTTGTAACATTGAAGAAGGTGATATAGAATCATCGTATCCACAAAATAATGTGAATATAGCATTTGTTGTGGGGTTTAGATAGGTGGATTCCAATAATTTCTTTTTTGGATAAATCTTATAATATCCACTATTCTGGATGCTAACACGATAACCAGAGCGGATTAACAAGAAGAGACCTAACTGTAGGTGTTCACAAGCTTCATTTCTGATGATTGCAAATTCTGGATTAGAATTAATGCATTTCATTCTTAATTTCTGTTTTTCAAAAAAATTAGATAATAATAATATTGATTCTTTGTGGTAAGGAATCAATATTGTTTATAAGAGGCCATGTACTAGTGATAATACTATATGTGACAATGTGCAAAATAATAGTATTTAATATATTTAAGATATTAAAAATATTCATCATAAGCATCCGCCTCCTTCCGTATGGCCTTATATTTTTAAACTAAAACGTTTCTAAAATAAAAAAAGCAATTATTTAAATAATTGCAATAAAATTTCTATATTTATAAATTGAATCTAAAAAAAGAAAACCTTTCAAGAGGTCCTGTCTAATAAACAAAAGATGATAACATCATCTATGTTAATTATAACTAATCCAATAATGATTTGCAAGACTAAAATAAATTATTATCAGGTACATGAGTCATGATATCTTCAACATCACATTCAAGGATATTACATAATTTATCAATGGTATTAACCTGTACATTTTTATTATGACGTAATCGTGCTAGTTGTGACCGATTAACGTTATATCGTGTGTAAAGGTCGTATTGAGTAATTCCTTTTTCTTTCATTGTTTCCCATAATTTGTCATATTTAATCATTCTTTTACCTATTCATAGATTATTCTTGCATTAAATTAATTATCTAAGTAAAATGGACTTATGGGTAGTGTTCGTATATTGACACTATTAAAATTAGAAAAGGATACAAGATTAGTATGTTTATAAAAAAGAAATATTATTCTGAGTTTAAAGAGATAGAAAATAAAGAACACGAAATTGAAGAAATGGTTCAAGAACTTTTGTCAGAACAGGCAACAAAATTATTAGAAAAATATAATAAGAAAAAATTTGATGGGATAAGAGAAAAAGTTGATAGTAAAAAACAAAGGGATATAGATATTAAGTTACAAGAAAGATTTAACGGGATATCTGAAATTGCAATAAACGTTGCGGAACAAATGTTATTAGATATTATTGTTGAATCAGATGAGATGGGAGCTCAAATAAAATTTACTTCAAGCTTGTTTATCATAAGTGATGTAATATCGAAAGATTTAAAAAATAATGTGTTACGATTATTAGATGAAAGTGATTCGGTTCAAATTGCTATGAATGATAATAAAATAGAAATAATATTGAATTATTCATTTTTGAAGTCAGAAGAAAATAATTGCCAGACGGAATGATATCAAAAAGAAACACCCTGTCAAAGTCATGCCATAAATGGTGCGTTGCAACTTTGACAGAGTGTTTCTTCTTGATGAAAGTTAATCAAGGCAATTAAAAGGTTAATCCTGTTGCACAGTGGTTAACATGGTGGTTAATGTGGCAAAAGTCCTCTCGAAAACCTCCTTTTTATCAGTGTTTGTAAGTGTTGGTAAGCTTCGAGCCCCGTCTATCGCTCTTAGATAAAGGTCTTAGAACTTAGGAGTTACCTAGGTTTTAGGGCTTTTTTATTTTGTTATACAGTTTTTGCCAAAGTTTTTGAGAAGATAATTAATGCATATTTATCCAAGAAATTATTGATAATTCTAAAAAAAATAATTATAACCCTGAATTATTCATGAGCAAATAAATTTGCTCATGGTGTGTAATTGTTTTTGGAT
>OGDN01002747.1_pt1 | contig 21211 bp, 22 predicted proteins | sample 1570271 | NCBI WGS metagenome assembly OGDN01 (sample SAMEA4384481, study PRJEB24528) | human gut metagenome | reverse complement strand
GCATGAACATGCGCACCGCTTCCAGATCAAATTCCTTGGCGATGTCGCGCACGGTAAAGAAGTTGCCCAGCGACTTGCTCATCTTCTGGTTATCCACATTGATGAATCCGTTGTGCATCCAGTAATGGACGAACGGCTTGCCCGTCGCGCCCTCGCTCTGGGCGATCTCGTTTTCGTGGTGCGGGAAGACGAGATCCTTGCCGCCGCAATGGATATCCAGCGTCTCGCCGAGGTATTTCATGCTCATCGCAGAGCATTCGATATGCCAGCCCGGACGGCCCATCCCCCACGGAGATTCCCACGCCGGCTCGCCCGGCTTCTGCGCCTTCCAGACGGCGAAATCCATCGGATGGCGCTTGTTCGGGTCAACGTCGATGCGCGCGCCGCTCTCCAAATCCTCAAGGTTCTGGCCGCAGAGCTTGCCGTAGCCGGGGAACGCCTGCGTATTGTAGTAAACGTCGCCGTTGTCGCAGGCATAGGCCAGGCCCTTGTCGATCAGCTTCTCAATCAGCGCGATGATATCCGGGATATGCTCGGTCGCGCGCGGATTGACCGTCGCGCGCTCGATGCCCAGCGCATCCGCGTCGGTGTAATATTCTTTGATGAAGCGATCGCCCAGCTCCTTGACGGTGATGCCCTCTTCGTTGGCGCGGCGGATCATCTTATCGTCGATATCGGTGAAGTTCTGAACGTACTTCACTTCATAGCCTTTGTGCTCCAGATAGCGGCGCAGCGTGTCAAACACGATAAACGGACGCGCGTTGCCGATATGGAAATAGTTGTAGACCGTCGGGCCGCAGCAGTAAATGCGCACCTTGCCCGGCTCGATGGGCTTGAACTCTTCCTTGCGGCGGGTCTGCGTATTATAGATCTGCATCATCTTCAATATCCTCCTTAGGTACGGTTGTACCGTAATGATTGTGCATTTGTTCTTCCAGTTCGCTCACCCGGCGTTCAAGGGCCACAATGTGCTCCTTGATCGGGTCGGGCAGGTGAACGTGATCGAGATCGACATGCGGGGCCGCGCTTTCGCGGCGGACAACGCGGCCGGGGTTGCCGACCACGGTGCAGTTGGGCGGCACCTCCTTGAGCACCACCGCCGACGCGCCGATTTTGCTGCCGCTGCCGACTGTGAACGGGCCGAGCACCTTCGCGCCCGCGCCGATGACCACGTTATCCCCGATGGTCGGGTGGCGCTTGCCCACGTCCTTACCCGTTCCGCCGAGGGTCACGCCCTGATAAAGCGTCACATTGTCGCCGATGACCGTCGTTTCGCCGATGACCACGCCGTCGCCATGGTCGATGAAAAAGCCCTTGCCGATGCACGCGCCGGGGTGAATCTCGATGCCCGTCACATGGCGGCTGTGCTGGGAAATCCAGCGTGCCAGCGTCGTGTGGCCGTTTTGATAGAGCCGATGCGCCAGACGGTGATAGGCCATCGCCTTCACCGACGGATAGCACAGCAGCACCTCCCATTTGGATTTCGCCGCCGGGTCGCGTTCCATCACCGACGCGATATCCGCGCGAAGATTGTCAAACATTTCATCCGCCCTTTCGGATCAACGCAAAAAGCCCCGCCGTCTCCATTCAGAGACGGCAGGGCCGCGGTTCCACTCTGTTTAAGCGCGTAAAAAAGCGCCTCGCTCGTTTCGTCTTAACACGACGTCCATGTCAAAGCCTAAGCGCGCGCCTCAGCCTTGAAGCTCCCGGATGCACTTCCCCCTGTTTCGTCCCAGACGCGCTTGCAGCCGGTGGCGCGTCCTCTCTGCCGGTCTTCGCAAAGGTACTTTTCCGTTCGTTGCCTTTCTCCCCTATTATATGCAACCGACGGGGAGAAGTCAAGCTTTTCCGGGCGGTAAAACGCCTGAAAACCGACCGCCGCCAATTTTCCTGCGTTTCCCCCTTTGCGGATGCGTAACTTTGTGCTATAATATGCTTAATTTCAACGATTGGAGGACGATTCCAATGGCTTCTAAGACCAACAAGAAGGCCGAACAGAAGCAGAAGATGGTGCGCATTGTGGCGGTTGTCGCCTGTGCCGCGCTGCTGCTGACGGCCATCCTGCCCTATGTCGCTTCCAGCCTCCTGCGCTGAGCAAGGACAAAAATACGCCGCTTCCGCCGGTTCGGAGGCGGCGCTTTCTTTATCTCATCATCATGCCGCAAGCGTGCCTTTGTTGCAAGGCAGCCTAAAAGATTCATCATCTCAAAACAGGACTCCGCTCTTTCTGTTCGGCAGAAACAAACGAAGTCCTGTTTTTCGACATTTGTCGAAATGATATTTCAGCTTTCCGGCTGAATTTTCTTCGTGCTCTCTTTCAGCGCTTCGGCCAGCCGCGCGATTTCGGCGGCCTGTTCGGTCGTAATGCTCTCCGGTTTGGTCTTATGAACAGCCTTGCGAAGGGCGGCAATATCCTCCTTGACCTTCTTTTTGTCGTCGTGGCTGATCTGCTTATCCTTGCCAAGCGCCTGTTCGGTTTCATAAATCAGCTTTTCCGCCTCATTGCGAATGCCGGAAGCCTCGCGGCGCGCCTTATCCTGCGCTTCATATTGACGGGCGTCCTCCATGGCGCGGCGAATTTCTTCTTCGCTCATATTGGTGGTCGAGGAAATGGTGATTTCCTGCTGGTTGCCCGTGCCCAAGTCCTTCGCGGAGACGGTCACAATGCCGTTCGCGTCGATGGCAAACGTCACCTCGATCTGCGGCACGCCCGCCATGGCGCGGCGAATGCCCTTGAGGCGGAAATTGCCCAACAACTTGTTATCCCGCGCATAATACCGTTCGCCTTGCAGAACTTTGATATCCACGGCCGTCTGGAACGGCGCAGCGGTGGAAAAAATCTGGCTGTGACGGGTCGGGATGGTCGTGTTGCGGTCGATGATTTTGGTTGCGACGCCGCCGACCGTCTCGATGGACAGCGACAGCGGCGTGACGTCCATCAAAATGACGTTCTGCGCGGCGGAGGAAACCACCATGCCGTTGCCCGCCGCCAGCTTGCCGCCCTGCAACGCCGCGCCCATCGCGACGCATTCATCCGGGTTGACGTTGCGTGCCGGAACCTTGCCGGTGAGCTTTTTGACCATTTCCTGCACGGCGGGCATGCGCGTGCTGCCGCCGACGAGCAGCACCTGCCCCAGGTCGCTCATGCTCAGCGCTGCGTCCGTCATCACCTGGCTGACTGGGCCGCACGTGCGCTCCACCAGATCGCGCGTCATGCCCTCGAACTGCGCGCGGGTGACGGTCACATCGAGGTGGTGCGGTCCGTTCGCGTCCTGCGTCAAAAACGGCAGGGTCACCTGCGTGCTCATCTGGCCGCTCAGTTCGCGCTTGGCTTTTTCCGCCGCCTCGCGCACGCGGAGCATCGCCGCCTTGTCGCGCCTCAAATCAATCTTTTCCGTGCGCTTAAACTCGTCCGCCAGATAGTCGGCCAGCCGCTCGTCAAAGTCGTCGCCGCCGAGATGGTTATCGCCGCTCGTCGCCAGCACCTCGATCACGCCGTCGCCGATTTCAATCAGCGACACGTCGAACGTGCCGCCGCCGAGGTCGTAGACCAGAATCTTCTGCGCCTGCCCGTGGTCGAGGCCGTAGGCAAACGCCGCCGCCGTCGGCTCGTTGATGATGCGCAGAACTTCCAGCCCCGCAATGCGCCCTGCGTCGCGCGTGGCCTGCCGCTGGCTGTCCGTAAAATACGCCGGGACGGTGATAACCGCCTGGCTCACCGGTTCGCCGAGGAAATCCTCCGCATCGCGACGCAGTTTCTGCAAAATCATCGCGGAAATCTCCTGCGGCGCATACGCTTTGCCATCAATCTTCACGCGGTAATCCGTGCCCATCTCCCTTTTGATGGAAAGCACCGTCCGCGCCGCGTTGACCGCCTGCTGGCGCTTTGCCGCTTCGCCGACCACGCGCTCCCCCGCCTGCGTGAAGCTGACGACGGAGGGCGTCGTGCGCCCGCCCTCGGAATTGGGGATGACGACCGGTTCGCCGCCCTCCAGTACCGCCACGCAGCTGTTTGTCGTGCCCAAATCGATGCCGATCACTTTGCTCATGAAAAACGCCTCCAAATCAAACGACTTTTCCGTCGTATGCCTTAATTCTTATTCCACCCCTTGATTTTCGGAGCGATCTCTATTATTGTAAGAAACAGCATGTACGAAATCAAGAGCAGAAATGTGAAAAAGAAAGAAAGTCAGTTCACATTTTGGGGCTTTGCCCCAAACCCCACCAGAGAACTGAGTTCTCTGGACTTTCTACTTCGCTTCGCGGCGATTTGAAACTTGTCCCCCATCCATTTATCGCACAGCGATAAATGAAAAGAGGGAAATCCAAGAACCTCAGGTTCTTGGCAGGGTTTGGGACGGAGTCCCAACGTCTCTCCCGTCTCTCCCGTCTCTCCCGTCTCTCCCGTCTCTCCCGTCTCTCCCGTCTCTCACGTCTCTTCCGTCTTTTTGAAAAAATTTTCGGTTTTGTGAAATTTTGGCGCATTTGTCTCGTCTTAATAGGTAAGGAGGTGGATGGGCGATGTCGTCCTTTACAGAAGATGAGCGCGAAGAAAAACTGCGGCATTTGATGGACGTCTACGGCGACGGGCTCAAGCGCCTGTGCTGCGTCTACCTGCGCGACCTCGGCTTGGCCGAAGACGCGGTGCAGGAGACATTCATCAAGGCCTATGACCATATCGACGAGCTGCTTGCCGGCGAAATTGAAAGCGCCAAAGCGTGGCTGATGCGCATTGCCGTCAATACCTGTAAGGACACCCTGCGCTCGTCATGGATGCGCCATATCGACAGGCGGCAGGAAATCGAAGCGCTGCCGCTGTCCATCGCGAGCTGTCCCGAAGAAAAGCTGGCGCTGACGCAGGCCATCATGGCGCTCCCGCCCAAACTCCGTGAAATCGTGCTTTTGTATTATTATCAGGATATGAGCCTTCGCACCTGCGCTAACGTGCTCGGCATTTCCGCGCCGACCGCCACAAGGCGTTTGCAGCAGGCGCAGAAAAAACTCCGCATTCAACTGGAAGAAAGGGGCTGAGTTCGATGAAAAAAGACCCAACCATTCGTGAAGCCATCGACGAGAGCCTCTGCGCCGTCCGCTTCAACGCGCAGGATGAGCGCAACGTCATGGCCGCGATTCACGGCCGCCGCGTCAAGGCCAAAAAGCGCGCGCGGCGGCTCAATCTGGCCTTCGCCGCCGGGCTGCTTCTGCTGCTCGTTCTGCCCGTATCCGCTTTCACGCTGCACACGCGCCGCCTGAGCGCAGTCAACGCCGCCGCGCCGGGCGAAGACCGTATTCTCTCCCCGGATGCCACGCCGGAAGCGACCGCCGCGCGTTCTCCGCTGGCCACCGCAAACGCCGCGGCGTCCGGCGCGCTCACCGAGCAGGACGCCATTCAGGCCGCGCGGACATGCTTTGAAACGCTCTGCGACACAAGCATTTTCTCTTTCGACGAATACACCGTCTCCTGTGAGCGGACGGGGGACGCGTATACCGTGCTGATGACGAGCATCTACGGCAACGGCTGCACGTTTTCCGTGACCGTGGACGCGCTTTCCGGTCAGGTGATCCATCATTCCGCCGCAGATCTGGCCACGCACCCGATTTATCTGAGCGAAGGCGCGCCCGAAGTGCAGAGCTGGTATGATAAATACGGCAGTTCCATCGGCCTGTGGGCAGAAAATGTGCAGGTGGAGTTTTCCCGCCGCTATGAGGGCGCAACGCTCCGCGCCGCGACGGCCGCAGACCTGACCCGCGAGCAGGCGCAATCCATCGCCAAGTCGGCTGCCGCCGCCGATTATGCCGCGCAGGGGCTTGCGGACATCGAACCGCTGTGTTACCCGATGCTGTTCAGCGAACGCGCCTTTGACGACGGCGTTGCGCGCTACCTGGTGATCTGCTGCCCGGACAGGCCCGCCGATGCAAGCGCCGAAGCGCTGAAAACCGCGCCCGATGTGCTCGTGCTGATGAACGCCCAAACGGGCGAAGTGGAAAGCGTGAAGCATGAGCTGGACGAGCGCGACAGGGCGATGATAAAGGGCATAATCAAATGATTTTTCCGGTATAAAAACAGACAGTCCGGAGCGCGTCGGCGTTTCTCCGGACTGTCTGTTTTTTGGGAAGAGCGTTTGCTTATTTCTCCGCGTCGCTCTTAATCGTATCGATTGCGTCCTCGATGGTTTCGGTGGTCTCCTGGCCCAGCTCTTTGCTGAGTTCTTCGAGCTTCTGGAAATTATTCTGCGATTCCTGTTCATCCTGCATGCGGGCTTCGCGATCCTCGGTAAATTCCGCATTGGCGAAAATCTTCTGCATGCGCTCATCCGGATAATGCTCGTCCAGATACGCTTCAAACGCGTTGCGCGGCTCGACCCCCTCGCGGCGGGCCGTCCAGCGCAAAGAGGTAAACAGGGTCATCACGGAGTTAAAGACCATGAACACAAGCAGCACCCACGTCAGCGGCTTACCGACCTTGTTGGGGATTTTCAAAATCCACTTGGCCATGCGCGGGTAGATATCCTTGATCCAGAAGATGCCCAAAATGCCCCAGAAAATGGAATACAGCAGGCAGATGCGTCCATTCAGATTATAGGGCATATTGCTGTAATCCCACGAAGTCGAGCCGAAGCAGACCTCCTGAAACCACGAGCAGGCGTATTCCACAACCGAGCCGACGACAAAACCGCCGACAAACGAGAACACACGCCCGCGGTTGCGGAATTGATACAGCGCGCCGCTCAGGCAGAGCGCGCCGATGCCGTAGACGAGGTTAAACGGGCCGTAAATCAGGCCGACGCGGCTTTCATAATGGCCGCGCTGAATCAGGCAGTAGATCGTTTCCAGCACCACGCCCGCAAAGCAGCCGATAAAGAACACCCAGAACAGCTTATAAAACGTCATGCCCTGCGCGAAGTGCGCTTCCTGCTTCTCGCGGTAGTCGATCTGCGCGTTGGTCGGCGCGGGCGGCAGAATGCGCACCTTCTTTTTCTTTCTGCGGTCGTATTGCTCCGTCTCTTTCAGCCGGGTTTCAACCTCGTCGATCAGTTCGTTGAAAGCTTGCAGCTTTTTGGCCATCAGATCGCGGCGTTTGCGCAGCAGCACCAGCTCGTCGCGGATTTCGGCATAGAACGCAGCCTTCTGCGCGTCGTCCATCCGCTCGTCGGCGGCCAGAACGTCCATCTGACGGCGCAGCTCCATATACGCTTCATAGTCTTCCGAACCCAGCTGGGTCAGCAGTTCGTTTTTTTCTTCCCTGGTCATTCTTTTCCCTCCGTACCATCATCTACGGTTTTCGGGCACAGTATATCATGCTTTGCGCCCTATTTCAACCTCCACGCAGCCCGTGTCCTCGCCGACGAGGAAAAAACGCACGCGCGCCTGTCCCACATCCCGGCGAAGGCGGCGCAGGTTTGCCGCGTCCTCCTCCGTCATCTCGCATACGCCCTCCGGATGGTTGCTCAGCAGCCAAATCTCCTCAGCGCTTTTCTCAAATGCAATCGTCTGATCCGCAAAGGCCGTATCAAACTGGCACAGCGACAGAATTTCGCCCCGTCCATTCACCGCAGCCACGGCCGAAAACGGCACGTAGACCCGTCTCATCAGCATGTCGGCCAGTTCATCCGGCGTTATCCTCTTCTCCATCCGCTCATCCTCCTTTTTCTTCTGCACATGGCCATTATACACCCGCCCCCGCCTTTTCTCCAGAATCCCCCGGTTGCAAACGGCGGGCATCGCGCCCGCCATTCTCCGGTTGACGAAAAATCAAAAACACGTTACAATACACTGAAAGAAATGAGGTGCAGAGATGGCCAACACGACAAAACGCATGCTCTCCATGTCCCTGAAAAAACTGCTGTCAAAGACGACGCTGGATAACATCACCATTCAGGATATCACGGACGATGCGGAAGTCAGCCGTAAAACCTTTTATTATCATTTTCAGGATATTTACGACCTGCTGGACTGGACGCTGCAAGAGGACGCGCGCCATCTGGTCGCCAACAAAATCAATCTGGATAACTGGGAGGAAAGCATCGCCGCCCTGTTCGTCTACATGCAGGAAAACAGGATGCTCGTTCTCAACGCGTTTCATTCCATCGAACGCGACACGCTGGAAAAAGAGGTTTTCAAGCTGCTTTCCCCCTTACTCCACCGTCTTTTTTCCGCCCAGGAGGGCTTTGATCAGCTGAGCGAAGCCGATCAGGATTTCATCGTCAGCGTGTATGGGCTGGGAATCACCGGCCTTTTCCTCCGCTGGATCGGCGCGAACATGATGACCCCGCCAGAACCGATGATCCGCCAGCTCTACCGCCTGATGGGCGGCAGCCTGCAAGGCATCGTTCAGCGCTTTTTGACGACGGCAGACGCAGAATAATCCGTTCAGAAATCTTTACACAAATTCGACCGAATGTGTCAAATTTACCCAAATGCTTTTCCCATATCCCAAAAACGGACAGGAAATTGCATTTGGGTATTTTCTTTAGGCTTGCTTTGGGGATATACTTGCGCCACAACAACAAAGGAGTGTGTCTTATGGGTATTGCAGATTCGATGAAAAAAGCTGCTTTCTCCACCGCGTTCAGCTATATCGGCAAGAATCCGGAGGAAAACGCCCCGAAGCTGATGGCTTGGGTGGATAAGTTCGCGGGCGACGGCCCGAACAGCTTTCCGACTCAGCGCGCGGCTGTCCGCAAGGTCATTAACGATAAAGACAACAACATGCACCATCTCGTCATGGACATCATGAAGGATACCGATCCGGAAGTGCTCAAGGCGACGTTCATGAACTTCTTCCTCAACGCCAACATCATCGGCTGGCCGAAGCAGGAGGAAAACCGCAAGAAGTACAACTGCAACATTCCGTGGGCGATCCTGCTCGACCCGACTTCCGCCTGCAACCTGCACTGCACCGGCTGCTGGGCGGCGGAATACGGCAACCGCCTGAACCTGACGTTTGACGAGATCGATTCGATCATCACGCAGGGCAAGGAACTGGGCGTGTACATGTACATCTACACCGGCGGTGAGCCGCTCGTTCGCAAGAAGGATTTGATCGCCATCTGCAACAAGCATTCCGACTGCCAGTTTCTCTCCTTCACCAACGGCACGCTCATCGACGAGGAATTTGCCGATGAGATGCTCCGTGTGAAGAACTTCATCCCGGCCATCAGCCTGGAGGGCTTCGAAGCTGCGACCGACGGCCGCCGCGGCAACGGCGTGTTTGAAAAGGCGACCCGCGCCATGAAGCTGCTGCACGACAAGCACCTGCCGTTCGGCATTTCCGCCTGCTACACCAGCGCGAATATCGATTCCATCGCGTCCGATGAATATATCGATTACATTTGCAGCCTGGGCGCGCGCTTCATCTGGTATTTCCATTACATGCCGGTCGGCAACGACGCCGCCCCGCAGCTCCTGCCGAATCCGCAGCAGCGCGAGTACATGTACCACCGCATCCGCGAAATCCGCGCGACAAAGCCGATCTTCGCGATGGACTTCCAGAACGACGGCGAGTATGTCGGCGGCTGTATCGCCGGCGGCCGCCGCTACCTGCACATCAACGCCAACGGCGACGTCGATCCGTGCGTGTTCATCCATTACTCCAACGCGAACATCCGCAACTGCACGCTGCTCGAAGCGCTGCAAAGCCCGATCTTCATGGCCTATCACGACGGCCAGCCGTTCAACGACAACCATCTGCGTCCCTGCCCGATGCTGGAGAACCCGCAGATGCTGCGTGAAATGGTCGAAAAGACCGGCGCGCATTCCACCGACCCGCAGTCTCCGGAGACGGCGGATCACCTGTGCGCCAAGTGCGACGAATATGCCAAGAACTGGCAGGCAACGGCTGAACGCCTCTGGGCTTGCAGCCACGACTGCTCGACCTGCGGCGCCGGCTGCGGAAAGAAGGACTAACGATGCACACGCTGTTTACTTCCGAGAGTGTGACCAAGGGTCATCCCGATAAAGTCTGCGACCAGATTGCCGACGCAATTCTGGATGCGTTGCTGGCGCAGGACCCGATGAGCCACGTCGCCTGCGAAGTCACCGCCATCACCGACGCGGTGCACATTTTCGGCGAAATCACCACCACCGCGAAGGTGAACTACGAACAGATTGCCCGCGACACCATCCGCAAGATCGGCTACACCGAGCCGGGCCATGGCTTCGACGCGGAGACCTGCAAGATCACCGTCGACCTGCACGAGCAGAGCCCGGATATCAACATGGGCGTTTCCCGCGAAATCGAAGAGGACGCGGGCGCAGGCGATCAGGGCATGATGTTCGGTTATGCCTGCCGCGAGACGGAAAGCCTGATGCCGCTGCCGATTGAGCTGGCGCATGCGCTGACCAAGCGCCTGGCCTATGTGCGCGAGATGCACATTCTGCCGGACATTCTGCCGGACGGCAAGGCGCAGGTTTCCGTGGAATACGACGAGGCGGGCAAGCCGGTCCGCATCGACACCGTCGTCGTCTCCACCCAGCATACCGAGGCCATCAGCGAAAATGAGCTGCGCACCGCGATCATCGACGAGGTGATCTCCCGCGCGCTCCCCGCCGACATGCTCGACCAGAACACGCACATCTATGTCAACCCGACCGGCCGCTTCCTCATCGGCGGCCCTGCGGGCGACAGCGGCCTGACCGGACGCAAGCTGATTGTCGATACCTACGGCGGCTATGCGCATCACGGCGGCGGCGCGTTCTCCGGCAAGGATTCCAGCAAGGTGGACCGCAGCGCTGCCTACATGGCTCGCTACATCGCCAAGAACGTCGTGGCGGCCGGTCTGGCTGACCGCTGCGAGGTGCAGCTCTCCTACGCCATCGGCGTGGCCCAGCCGGTTTCCGTGCTGGTCGATACCTTCGGCACGGAAAAAGTTGCCCGCGAAAAGATTCAGGAGCTGGTTTCTGCCGTGGATATGCGTCCGGCGGCGATCATCAAGCGCTTCGATCTGCGCACCCCGAATTTCAGCAAGGTTTCCTGCTACGGCCACTTCGGCGAGAACGCCAAGGATATGCCGTGGGAGAAGACCGATCTGGCGGAAAGCTGGAAGAACGCGTAATCGGAATGACGCCGCTTCATTCCCCCACCGAAAGTCTGAGGTTCTTGGATTTCCTATCGTAAAAATTATATTTTCATAAAGCAAAGCGAGCTTCGATTCATGTCGGGGCTCGCTTTCATATTCACTGATTGTTAAAGCAGACAGTATATATTATAATGCTTTTGCAGGCAGACGAGTGCTGCCGATGGTTGCCTCCCGCTTCTGTTACAGAAGAAGAGAGGGATGCGCTATGACACCGTATGAGAGCATCATGGTTGTGATCGCGTTCCTAGGCCTGCTCATCGCAGCAGACGCAAAGAACCGTAAATAAAGCGAACCGCCGGTCAGCTGGAACCTGATCGGCGGTCTTGTGCTTTAAGGTTTTTACTTCAAGCGGGAGAACCGATTCTAGACGGCTCCTCGTTTGCTCACATTATAGCTTGTATCCAGCTCTGCGTCAAGATACAGAGCTGTTTCCTTATTTTCCTTCCCGCCACTCCTGAATCATCTTTGCGGCGGAACGGGTCATCTCGCGAGAAAAATCGCAATTCCATTTGCGCTTGCAGTGCGCCGTGATCCAGCGTTCCAGCTCTTCGCCGTGCTTATCCTGACGGTTTTCGAGCATACGCCGCATCTGTTCGGGATCGCGCGACTGATATTCGTTTTCAAATACGATATCATCCACTTCAAAGCGCGCGGGCTTCTTGCGCGTCTTTTGAAACTCCGTCGGAATGCCGTAAACCACCATGCAGACCGGCTTGACGTACTCCGGCAGGCCGAGGATTTCCCGCTGCTGTTCGCAGCGCTCGATGATGTCGCCGATGTAGCACGAGCCGCAGCCCAGCGCGTCTGCCGCGACGACGCTGGCATGCGCCGCAATGATCGTATCCATCATCGCGAGCATCAGATCGCCTTCGCCCGGCTTGCGCAGCTCTTCGCCCAAATCCAGCGTCGCAAACAGATCGTACCAACGCTTGTAATCCGCGCAGAACACCAGTACCAGCGGAGCGGACGCGATAAACGGCTGATTGTCACAGGTTTCAGACAGGCGCTTTTTCTTCGCTTCATCCGTCACGCGGATGGCGCTCCAAAGCGTCATGTTGCCGGCGGTCGGCGCTTCGATGGCAGCGCGCAGAATCTTCTGCACATCCTCCTCCGGAATCTCCCGCTTTTCGTAAGCGCGGACGCTCTTTCGGTTGTAGAGGAGTTCAATCGTTTCATTCTTCATCGTCATCATCCTCCCAAAGTTCTTCCAAGAATTTCTGCACGGCGGTGCGCGCGCGGTAGACATCGTTGCGTTTTTCGCCCTGCTGCATCAGCGCGTCCCCTGCCTCGCGCATGTCCCGTCCCGCCATCAGCAGTTCAAAAATGCGCGCTTCAAGACTCGTATCGTATGCCGCCTTCCTTTCTTCCACATGCACGTCATGCAGATCGAGCACCAGGCAGTACTCGCCCTTCTCCGCCTTTTCGTTGGCGCGGAGCATAGCCAGCACTTCCTCCGCCGTGCCGCGGATCGTCTTTTCGTGCAGCTTGGTCAAATCGCAGCTGGCGCTGATGCGGCAGCCCGGCAGGGTTTCGCAAATCACGCTGACCAGATCGATCACGCGGTGCGGCGACTCGTGCGCGACGGCAATCGGCACGCCCGTGCGCGCAATTTGCAGCAGTTTTTCGGAAAGCTCCCGCTTCTGGCGCGGCAGAAAGCCGTAAAACGCAAACTCCCGCGTGTCAAACCCGCTGACGGAAAGCGCGCTGGCCATCGCCGTCGGCCCCGGAACGGCCAGCACCTCGATGCCCGCCGCCGCGGCTTCCTTCGCCAGAAAACTGCCGGGATCGCTGATGCAGGGCGTGCCCGCGTCGGTGACGAGCGCCACGTCGAGATCTTCTTCCAGCATGCGCGCGACGATGGGCGCAGCGCGGTTTTCCTCATTATGCTGATGGTTCGAGACGCAGGGCGTGTCGATTTCAAAATGATTGAGCAGCGCGCGGGTCACGCGCGTATCCTCGGCGGCGATGAGGTCGCAGTCCCTGAGCGTTTGCAGCGCCCGCGCGCTGATATCGGACAGGTTGCCAATCGGCGTGGCGACAATAAAAAGACGCGGCATGTTTATTCCTCCGATTCGGTGTAGCACTCAACCTGAACCCCGGCCTCTTTGAAGATATCCAGTGCGAAATCATCCGGATATCCGCTGTGATAAACCACGCGCACGATGCCCGCGTTGACGATCATCTTCGCGCAGAGGATGCACGGCTGATGGGTACAGTAGAGCGTCGATCCGTCGATATTCACGCCCAGCTTGGCCGCCTGAATGATGGCGTTCTGCTCCGCGTGGACGGCGTAGCACATCTCGTGCCGCGTGCCGGAGGGAATGCCGAGCTTTTTGCGCAGGCATTCGCCGCGCTCCACGCACGTTTTCACGCCCGAAGGCGCGCCGTTATAGCCGGTGGTCATCACGCGCTTATCCTTGACGATAACCGCGCCGATTTTTCGCTCTTCCTGATAGCAGCTCGCCCAGGTCGAAACGAGCTGCGCCATTTCCATAAAACGGTGATCCCACTTGGTAAACATCTGTCGCTCCTTTTCGCGGGGCGCCGCCCCGCACCCTGCCAGAAACCTGAGGTTTCTGGACTTCCCGATTTGGAATTGATCTATGGGCTGCTTCGATGAAGCTTTATATTGATTTCAAAGTGGAAGGTCAAGGGAACTCAGTTCCCTTGTGGGGATTGAAGCCACGCGCCCGCTGTGCGGAATTCAGCGTGGCGAAAATCGGAAATCGCAAAGAGCCGAAGGCGATTATGCGAGTTTCCCGGATTTGGGGCAAAGCCCCAACGCATACCCCTTCTACCCCGCGCATACGCTCCACGGGTGATGGTCGTGCGCGGTAAAACGCTGATTCAAAAAACGCTCTTTTTGAGCGCATCGCATTTCGCGGTTCGTTCGGTCGGCTTCCTGCTGCGGTTGTGGCTCTCCCGCGAGCTGGGCGCACAGACAATGGGCCTTGTCGAACTGGCGCAGAGCGCGCAAATGCTGCTCATCACGCCCGTCGTCACGGGCCTGCCCGTCGCCGTCTCGCGCATGTGCGCCAAAACGGAAGGTGCGCGCCGGGTTCGCGTCGTGCGCTGTGCGCTGCTGCTTGCGCTGCCCGTCAGCCTGCTGATTGCTGCGCTGGCATTTCTCTTCCGTGAGCCGCTGTGCCTGTGGCTCGGCGACGTTCAAACCCTGCCCGCACTGCTGTGTTTTCTGCCGTGCATCCCGATTCTCGGCGCATCCTGCGTGCTGAACGGGTATTATTACGGCATCGGCCAGCCCGTTCCGCCCGCCGTCAGCGAATTGCTCGAACAGATTGTCCGCGCGCTGCTGTGTGTCCGGCTGGTCTACGGTCTGCGCGGCTGGCCAACGCTCTTTCGCGCGGCCATTCCGGCTGTCGCAACTCTTGCGGGCGAAACCGCCGGACTCATCCTGATGCTCGTGCTCGGCGCTCGGCTCGTGCTCTTCGCCCAGGGCGAAGGCTCTCGAAAGCCAGTCTTCCGTGAGCTGCTCGCTCTTGCCCTGCCGCTGACGGGCATGCGCCTCGTCTCTTCGCTGATGCAGACGGTCAATGCGACGCTCATTCCGGCGCGGCTTCAGCTGTTCGGCCTTTCCGCTGCGGAAGCGATGGCCAGCCTCGGCGTGTTCCACGGCATGCTCAAACCCATTTTGTTCATGCCCTCGTTCATCACGTGCAGCCTGAGCATGGCCGCCGCGCCCGAACTGACGAAGCGCCAGACGGCCGGACAGCCGCTCTGCACGCTCTCCACGCGGATGATTCTCGCGTCGCTCGCCATCGGCGCGGCGGCGTCGGCCGGCGTATGGCTGTTTGCGCCGCTGATTGCGAATTTCTTCTTCCGTCAGGCGGCGCTTCTGCCGCTGCTGCGCGGCTCGTGCGCGCTCATCCCGATCATCGCGACAACGCATGTCTGCGGCGGCATCATGAACGCGCTCGGCCTGCAAGGCGCGTCGCTGAAGATTTCGCTGGCTTCCGGCCTGCTCGGTGTGCTGACGGTACAGTTTCTCGTGCCCGTCATCGGCCTGTGGGGCGCGGTCGTCTCGCTTGGCGCGGTTCAGGGATTGACGCTGCTGCTCAGCCTGCTTGTGCTCAGGCGTTCAGGATGTATTGCTCGATCACGCTGACCAGGCCGTCCTCGTCGTTCGTACCCGTCACCACATCGGCGGCAGCCTTAATTTCCGGCTGAGCGTTGCCCATCGCTACGCCCAGCCCCGCATACTTGATCATGGCCAGATCGTTAAGACCATCGCCGCAGGCGATTACGTCCTCGCGTTCCAGTCCAAGGCGCTCGATCAGGCCCGCGATCGCCGCGCCTTTGTCCACGCCGCGCGGCATGATTTCAATGAAAAACGGTTCGCTGCGATAGACGCTCAACCTGCCCATAAACCGGCGGGCAAGGCGTTTTTCGTGTTCAGCCGCGCGCACGGGCGGCGCGGTCAGCAGCGCCTTGAACATGTCCATGCCGCGGTAGTCGTCAAGGTTCTCCACCATCACGCGGTTAAAACCGTTGAGCACGGTTTCCCGCTCCAGATAGCGATCCATGCGTGTGCCGCAGACGACCGTGTTTCCGTCGTAAATGCACATGCCCAGATCGTGTTCGCGGGCGTAATCGAGCATCCACGGCGCAACGTAATCCGGCAGTACGTTTTTATACACAATTTCATTCGTCTGCATGTTGGTGACGCATGCGCCGTTGTAGCTGATGGCATAATTGCCGTATTTCGCCAGCTCCAGCTCGCCGATATAGCGCCGCATGCCGCCCGTCGGCCGGCCGGAAGCCAGCGCGACCGCATGGCCCATCTGTTCGATTTTCAAAATCGCCTCCAGCGTTTTGGGCGTGATATCCTTCTGCGTATTGGTCAGCGTGCCGTCGATATCCAGCACGAGCAATTTCCTTTTTTTCATGTTTCCTATCCTCTCCGCCGCATCGGCGCGCTTAAACGGCGTTCTTCGCCCGGTCGCAGGCCGCCACGTGCATCTGCGCGGTTTTGGCGCTGGCGGCAATCTGGTCGATGATGGCAAAGACCATCTTTTCCATGTCGCTTCCCCGGCTGTAATCCGCCTTGACGGCAAAATCCACGCGCCCTTCAAGCAGCATTTCGTTGCTGATCTGCTCGTCCTCCTGCCAAACCGCAATGGAATGGCCGCCGTTGAGCTTGGTCAGCTTCATGCTCGGCACGTCGGTCAAGCCGTCGCCGATATAAATCATGTTGGAAAACGGGACGCGCCGCTTTTCCTCCGGCATGAATTCATTGAGCGCGCGGTGCTCGGTCACATCCAGCACGCCCTTGTTCACGCGGAAAAGGAACTGCGTTTTGCTGGTATAATTGACTGCCATCGCGGGCCAGCAGGCCACGCCGTGCTCGTCATAGCAGAACGACGCGGCGTAAATCTCCTTAAACTCCTTCGCTATCGGCGTGCCCTCGATGATCTCCTTCAGGCCCGAAGAGATGATATAGTGTTCCGGCACTAACCCCTTGCTTTCAGCATAATCGTTCACGCGCGCAAACCAGTCGCTCACGCCGTCAAAGAGCTGCACGTCCTTGCCCAGCGCCCGCAGCATGCTGCGGTTGACAATCAGCTTGCCCTTCGCCTCTTCCAGCATCATATACATATACGCCAGAATCTGATCCATCTGGTTCTGCTTCATGGCCGTGACGCACTTGTGCCAGAACGCGTCCGCCTCCATGCCCAAATCCGGAATGAAGCCGTATTCCTGCATATCCCGCGGGGAAAGCGTATGGTCAAAGTCGTACATAATGGCCAAAATTGGACGTTTTTCCATGCAGTATTCCTCCTTTGCGCGCGTTTTTCGATTCATTCATTATACGCAATTTGTTCCAATGTGTCAATTCTCCCCTTGACAGAACGGCTCAACTTCTGTATAATGCTAATCGTTAGCTCAATCTAACGAAATTCTTTCGACTTTGAGCTGCATATTTTTTTGAAGATAGGTTAGAATATACTAACTAATCTGTGAAGGAGATGTCCGACGTGTCCATCGTCCCCATGCTCATCGACCACTGTTCGCCCACGCTGGCCAGCCTCAAATGCGGCAGTCTGTTCAGCATTCGACCGGAGGACATGGCGTATACGATGCGTGAAGCGCGGGCGCTCTCCGACGAACTTGCGCCCAAAGGACTGGCCATCCGCGTGATCGACGTGGGCGACGGACGCGCGCTGTGCTATCTTTACCGGCCCTGCCAGCTTTGCCGCATGCTCGCCTGTGAAAAGGAAGCCGCCTTTTTGACCGAGCAGGGTTATCCGTATCTGACGGTTGAGGACGCGGTGGATCTGCTCTGCGCGCGCCTTTCGCAGGGCGGCGCGTTTCCGCACGAAATCGGCCTGTTTCTGGGCTATCCGATCGACGATGTCGTCGCGTTCATCGCCAACAAAGGGCGCAACTGCCTGTGCTGCGGCTGCTGGAAATGCTATACCGACGCATGCGCCGCGCAGAAAGCGTTTGATAAATTCCGCAAGTGCACCAGCGTTTATAAACGCCTGTTCGCCTGCGGAAGGACGCTCGATCAGCTCGCAGTCGCCGTATAATTTTGCCTGACCGGGAGAAACTCCCGCGATATAGAAAGGAGATTTTCAAATGAGTCAAGTTGCTGTTGTGTATTGGAGCGGAACGGGCCATACCGAGGCGATGGCGCAGGCTGTCGCCGCCGCCGCTCAGGCCGATCTTTTCACCGCCGCCGAGTTCGATGCGGACAAGGCCGCGAATTATGCCGCAATTGCTTTCGGCTGCCCGTCCATGGGCGCCGAGCAACTGGAAGATTCCGAATTTGAGCCGATGTTCGAGGCCGTGAAGCCTTCTCTGGCGGGCAAGAAAGTCGCGCTGTTCGGCTCCTACGGCTGGGGCGGCGGCGAATGGATGCGCACCTGGGAAAGCGACTGCGCAGCGGCGGGCATCACGCTTTGCGCCGAGAGCGTCATCTGCCAGGACGAGCCGGACGACGCGGCGCTGGCCGCCTGCGCCGCGCTTGGCGAAGCTTTGAAGTAATATCAAAAAATGGACGCGCAATGCGCGTCCATCAGCCTGTCGACAAAAAGGGTACTTTCGGTTCACGAAAGTACCCTTTTATGATCATAAACAGCTTTTCAAGCCGCCAAAGAAGGCCGTTCTTGTCCTTCCAAGTTGCCAGTTTTTTAGATTCATGGACGCAAATAAGAGGGTAAGCTGAGAGGTCACTCTCGTCAATCCTCTAAGATGTGTATACCGCATACCATGCTGCTTTTTGGCACACGCAATGCTCGTGTTTATACACCCGTGCAATCTTGTTGGGGAAATGCCCCAAACCCCTGAACGATTTCAGAGAAATCGGCTGCGCTCCTGCGGAGCTGAACATCAATCTATCTTCGGAAAGTGAGTCAGGGATTTTTCGGCTCACGGTGTTCAGGCATATCCGGTTTTTTCTCATATCCGTCGATCGCCATTTTGCGAAGGTAAGCGCTCATATTCTCTATCCCAAGCTGCGCCATCCTCGCCTTTATCAAGCCGAGTTCTCTTTCATCTACAAAAAATTTGACCTGTATCGGTCGCTTGCGATTCCTGTTATCTGGCATTACTTTGATCCTCTGTATCGCCTCCGACCCATTCAGCCATTGCATCAATAATATTCTCAGGCGTCGGAAGTAGGAACAGTGTTCTCTTGGCAATCACAGCCTCAAAATGTGGATTCAGAAAATCACGCACAACACATTCCTGTTCGTTTGACTTTTGGAGATTTTCAAACAATGTTTTAAATTCCTTTTGTTTGACTTCATTGAGCCGAGAAATCAAACTGTCGATTTCTCCTTCATCAAGCAGATATTCTCCTATCATTAAAGACACATAGGCGTTAAACATTCTACCGAAAGTTTCTACATCATCCTCATGCAGAATATCCCCAGCAACCTTAACAACCTTTGCGCCTACAGCTCCGCCGACAAAACCACCGGCTATTCCAACCACAGTGCCAACGCCGGGAGCAACAGCAGTTCCTGCCGTTCCTGCAACCTTAGCCGCAACAACGCCGGCAGCAATCGCACCACCTGCACCTGCGGCAATAGAACCTGCAAGGACGCTCATGTTCTTTGCATACTGCGCACCTGATATTTTGCGAGAAGCAACATTATATGTTTCAGGAATAGAAAAAACCGCAAAGGAGAGAATAGATGTTATAGCATTGCTCCTCAAAACTTTGGCAAGATGTTTGGATGCTGCTGCACCGTAGATAGCACCTTTTCCAGAAAGTGCGCGAATGCCATTTACAATTGTTGCGGATGCTTGATACCCCAATTTGCCAACGACATACTGGCTTGGTACTAGCAAGGAGTTAGCTAATCCGGTTCGAGCAACTTGTGAAACGATCATGTGCTGAATAAAGGAAATGCCAAATACTTGCAATCCAGCGGAAGCTCCCGATTGAATAGCTTGGGTTATATCTTCTGTTTTTCTCCAAGCCAGAAACACAGTAGCCACAAACGTGATTCCTAAAGCACAAGAGCAGGTTACAACACCCGTTAAGGCATCGTAAGAAAGGGATTCTATTGTTCCTGGTTTGGTTAAATTAACTGCCTGCTGATATGTTAATCTGCCTTTACGAACGATATTTGCAGCTTCATTTGGATCGGTAACTCCCGGTACTTTTCCGTTCTCTATTTTTCTTCTAAAGCCTTCTACCACCTTCTCATATTGGTCTTTGGGCACTTCAAGTTGCATGGGTTTCCCATCGCTCATATAGCGGTACTGCCCAGTTTCCGGATTAAAACAGGCTTCGAGAGAGCCGCGTGCAGAGTTATAGTATTTTGTCTGGATGAAAATATCCCCTATTTGTCGGTCAGCTCCATCTTTGGCATTGTCACGTCCGACTACTTTTGCGTCGAAGCCATGCAGCTTATCCAATATAGTGATAGCTTCTTCCGCCATCTCTCCATGTCCTGCGGGAGTGTTAATCTTGGATTTTTGCTCTGCAAAAATCGCAATTTGTGAAGATTCAACCGCTGCTCCAGCCGCAACACTCGTCTTAATCGTTTCTTCGTTGAGATTAGAATCTACTTCACCCAAATCCGAAGATACTGTGTCATTGTATGCAACCTGTTCGGTTTGCTTTCGGCAAACCTCAACAAAGGTTTTTGAACATTGAGGTTCGACCAGCAAAGCCTTGTTCTCAATCTCAGATTCACCAACGAACCAACTTGCATCAAAATCGTTCCAACTGTAAAAGAGTAAAACCGATTTTCCACTATGATATTGCGCTTGATATTGTAAATAAGCCTGCTGTTCATCTCCATCTAAATCATCGAGTGCAAAATTGCTGATACCGATTTTGCCGTCGAGTATCGACACATTGGTTCTGATAAACACACCTTTATTCGTAACGGCAATACCACTTGGGCGAAGGTCAAATTCAGCATCTGCCCAAAGTATCACTTGTTCACGGGGGATAGGGAATGTATCTTTGATTTGATTTATTTTTCTTGCTGTAAGTGTAGTTGGTGAATCTCCAAGAGCATAGATAAATGTTTCTGCTTCGGTGCCATTTAGTGGGAGTATCGCTGTAGTAAACTTTTCTTTTTGCACTTTTTCGGCAGAGGACTTCTTTTCGGTTCTTGCCATATTTACCTTTTCGACAGTCGAAGCAACGGCAGTTCTGGCATTTTCTGCAATACCAGAAGCGACATTTGAAACTACCTGTGTAGTATTTTTTGTTAGCGACTTTGCTTTCTCAAAGAAATCGTTTGCTTTTCGCTCTTGCTCCATCCTCAATGCCCTCTATTTTGGTATAGCACCTCGGTGTGTACACACTAATTATACTTGATTTATATGGCAATTTCAATCAATACGGGATATTTTTCTAGGAAAACGTGTAACTTTTTTTCCTTTTAATTTTATCCTGTTTTCTGCGAATAAAATCCATGCTGTACTATCCAGTGAAAATATATGCCGTCAAGAATAACGACTTCACCATCGAACGTTTCTTTGATCCGTGTAACCGGTATGTTGAAATGTGACTATTCCCGCGTCTCCATTCTATTCCATGCGAATAAATGAAGTCGGATATGCTCGCTTTTGAGCAATGCCCCACAGAGAGAAAAAACAGGGAATTCTCAACCCTTAGATGTAAAAAAAGGCGGCGCCCAACCGAA
>OGDN01002746.1_pt1 | contig 21216 bp, 18 predicted proteins | sample 1570271 | NCBI WGS metagenome assembly OGDN01 (sample SAMEA4384481, study PRJEB24528) | human gut metagenome | reverse complement strand
CCGGAAAAACAGTGGAAGAGGTCATGACATATTTAAAATCCGGTAATGAAGAAAAGGTTGAATAAGATAAGAGAAAATGCCGTTACGGGTGATACTAAACCTGTAGCGGCATTTTTGTGAAATTTTTTTGCAAATTACAATAAAAAAGTCACCTTTTATCGTATTAATGTGCGTTATATATAAGCGTAAAAAATTTCCGAATGTAAAACTCTGATTTCCCAATTTTTGGATTTGTGATTTTGAATCATAAGAATATAAAAAAATGTTGTTATGGGTAAGCAAACCTACAACAGCATTTTTTAGTGCGTTGTGTGTGCACGTTGTTAAGGAGTGAAAGTTTCTAATTTACCCTAGTAGTGGGAAGGATTAATAGATAAAATCGGTAAATACAATTTATTACATTTAGGTAACAATATCTGACACGATAATATAGATTCAAGAAATGGGTGCTAATATTAGTTATCAAACGAAATATTAAAAAATTAAGTGGAGGGTATGTTATGGCCTATTACATAGGAGAAAAATGTATTAAATGTGGATCGTGTAGAGAGGAATGTCCTGGCAATGCAATTAAAAAGAAAGATGAGGTGTATTATATTGAGCTAGATAAATGTTTAGAATGCGGAACGTGTAGTTTTGTTTGTCCAGTAGGTGCAGTTGATATAAAGAAAAGAGGTGGACTATGACAGCAATTTTAGATAATTTGAAAAGAATATATTGGGAAGTATCAAATGCTAGTTTATGTTTTGAACTTACCATTGAGGAAATAATAAAATTTACAGACATACAAGAAATAATATTAAATACAATGGAAACAGATTTGCTGCTTGATCAGCAACGAGAATTGATTGAAAGTATACATAAAAAAAAACTAAATTTAACAGTTATTGTTTCAACATTCAATAATTGGAATAATGATATTTTTTCATTGGTTTCTAATATTATTGTAGTAATTAATAATGATATTGGAGTTATAAATAATATAGAAAGTCTTGATGAAAAGAAAAAAGATAAAATGAGTGTAATAATTGAAGTTAATGACAATAATTATTTTCAATTAGAAGAAATTATATATCAAGTATTTTCAACAGGGATAAAAAATTTAGAATTAAGCATTACCCAAACAGCAAAAAATGACTTTTCGTACAAAAATGCTTTTACTGTCATAAAAAAATATGTAGATATTAAAAAAATTTTTCCCAATATCAATATTACTTCAGATATGAAAAAGATAAATAAATATGTTAATAAAAGTATTATTGAGAATGCATTCGTAAATTATGAGGGATATGTAGGAATTCTTAATTGCTTGCCTACATATTTTGAAAATATTAATGAAATTTCGTTTGACGTTGCATTAGATAGGTATTTGAAATTATATTTTCATCAAGATATACAATTCTATAAAACAAGATTGGGAACTGTTGAACATATTAATAATTTGAAGGCCATTAGAAACGAGATTTTCAAATATGGATTTTATAATATAACTGTTCTTGAGATTAAAAAAAATTGGAAATTATGGTATGGGAAAACCAATATATATTTAATTGATTCAATAACAAGTAATAAAATAAAATTAAATAGAGTTGCAGCTGTTTTAATAGAAAGTATAGATGGACGTAGGAGTATTAAGGAGATTGTTGAAATAATTGGTTTGAGTTACCAGGATAAAAGTCGAATAAATTTTGAATGTATAAGTACTATTTTACAACTGATAAAAGAAGGGGTTCTTTATCCTTTAAAGATAAGGGTGGTTACAGAATGAAAATATTGTTAATTAATAGTAGTTTTGGGAAAAGATATGATAGTAGAAAAACAGTTACATTAGCTATGTATTATTTAGGTGCAATTTTACGAGATAAGGGTCACACTATACATATAATAAATCCAGATGATTATATTGATGGTATGGTGGGAGAAAGTCTAGCTTCAGTAATCATAGAGAAATTTAAGGATTTTGATTTGTTTGCATTTTCATCTAATACATTTACTTGGGGATATGTAAAAAAATGTATATCGACGCTTAAGGTAAATAATATAAAGAATCCGATTGTTGTTGGAGGCATACATCCTAGCAGAGTATTCAATCATATAATGCAGACAACAGATATAGATTATATTTTAATAGGAGAAGGGGATAAATCCTTCCCTATATTAGTAGAAACTTTGGAGAGAAAAAAGAATCTTTCTGAAGTACCAAATCTTGTATATAGAAATGATAAAGGTGATATTATGATAAATTCTTTTATGGATAAAATGACCTTTGATAAAAATACATTGTATTCCGCATATGATTTAATCCCAGAGAATATATATGAAACTATTTCAATAGAAACTTCACGAGGGTGTAGTGGGAATTGTTCCTTTTGTTCAATTTTAAATAAAAGATGTTGGAGAGGTTTTAATAGTGATGAAGCGGTAAAAAGAATTATAGGCATAGAAAAATATATGAGAGATAAAATTTTAAGAAAAAGTATCATTTTTACAGATGATCATTTCTTTGAAGATAAAGTAAGAGCTATAGAAATATTAACTAAATTATCAGTTACTAATATTAAATCGTATTCTTTTTTAGTTGAAGCTAAATTAAAAGTACTTTTAGATGATAATGTATTATCCGCAATAAAAAAATTCCCTGGAATAAGTGTCCAAGTAGGTGTTGAATCTGGATATGACGAAGGATTGAAACGTATAAAAAAAGGAATAAAGAAAGAGCAAATATTTCAAGTGGCGGAAAAAATTTTAAAGTATCAATTAAATACTAATATTTTTTTCTCATTTATTATTGGATTTCCCTGGGAAACAAAAAAAGATATTTTTAAAACTATTGAAACAGTTGGTTTTATAGCTATGAAGTATAACATAATTGTTAATCTTGTATGGTGGTTACCATTACCATCACCAGAATTTGATGCCTTAAGAAAAATGAATCCTGATATAGGGTTTGATATATTTGACAATGTGGAGTGGAATTACGATGAAAGAATATTTGAAATGTCCCATCCACTGTTGACCAAAAAAGATATTATTGAGATTAATGAGATAATTGCAGCATATGCAGAAGTTGGATATGACTTAATTATAAGAGAGAAAAAATGATAAAGTTTTGATAAATATTGTGAATGAAAAGTTTAATTGTTCAGTTATACGGAGAAACTAAAAAAAACTGAGAACGGTGAAGATATCAATAAGTACCCTTGTGATTAATGAAATTGGTGTTGCAAGTAAACTTTAATCATAATGGCGTCAAATGAATAATAGATATTTGCTACTTACTTTAACGGAAAAGATCAAATTATATAGTTTTAAGGTATTTACAATAAGAAATTACTGTATGGAAAGACAAAAGAGAATGTTAGAAATTATAAGATATTTAAAAGGACAAATGTACGGATGATTTATAATATATAGTCAGAATTACAAAGCAACAAGAACAAAGCGTTTGAGATAGAAGTGTCTTATATGGAAATAATTAATATATTATGCATGAAGCAGAAAATTCCAAAAGTATTGCTTTATAGGAACTATAATAATGTTTGTGATACTCCCACTAAGAATTCGAAACAACGATGATACTTTGAAGAAATGGAAAGCTTCCAGTTGAGCTGGTAGTTAATTCCTTAGAACGGAGAATTATATGAAAAAATTTTTGTTTTCATCTTTTAGAAATAATTTAACTATAATTATAGGACTTGGCTTTTTTTCAATGTTTTCAAGTGTTTTTTCATTGGTTTTACCTTATTTTAATGGTGTTTTTTTAGATGTGATTTTAAAAAAGCCAGATATTAAAATTATATATAACTTTGCTCTAGTATTGTTTCTTTTTGGAATTATAAGTTGTATAGTTAATTTTTTTTATAGTATGAGTATGACAAAAGTAAAAAATACTATAATATATAAGTGCATTTTTAACATAATACTACATTTAAGGAATGTACCTGTTAGATCTATAGATAAATACGATCCAACGTATTTAAACAATAGAATTGTCAGTGATGTAAGTAGTATATTTGAATTTTTTATAGAGAATTATGCTAGTGTTTTTGCGAATGGTGTAAGCATATTACTTACGCTAATATTCCTTTTAATGATAGACAATAAATTAATTGTTTTAATATTGATTTTTATTCCTTTATATATAGTTCTTTTCTTGCTAATGAAAAATCCTTTATTTAAAATAGGAATTAAATTTAAAGAACAAAGAAATATTTTTTATAGCAATTTAAATGAACAGTATAGTATAAACGAATTTATAAAAATAAATGCAAATTTTTCATTTTGGAATAATTATTTAATATCGTTAGTAAAAAATTATATTACTGATGTATTAAAATATAACAAGACTATATATCTTTTTTCTTCTGCTGATAGCATTTTGTCGTTACTATATACAGTTACGACATTGATTGTCGGAGGCACTTCAATAATAAATAAAACAATGTCAATTGGTGAGTTTACTATTATAAATGCGTATTTAAATTTAATACAAAAAAATATCCGCTATTTTCTTAACCTTGGAAAAGGATATCAAGATGCATATGCTGCATATATTAGAATTAAAGAATTGCTTGATTTACAAGAAGAAACAAATGGATATATTATAAAAAATGAAATTTCTTGTATAAAAGTAAACAGATTAGAGCATCTGTTTTTGAAAAATAAAGCAAATGTTTTTTTTGAAAAGAATAAGATATACGGTTTAATAGGTGATAATGGAGTAGGAAAAACATCACTTTTAAAATTGTTAATAGGTGTATTTTCTGATAATACGTCTGGAAATATAGAATATGATGGGATTGATATAAAGCAATTCAATATGTATGAAATGAGAAACAAATATATTGCAATGTTGCCGCAAAATATATATTTCTATAATTTGCGATTACGTGAAATATTTAGTTGTTACTCAGAAAATATAGTAAAAAAAATAGAGTATACAATAGATTATTATAATATAGCTCCTTTATATTTTAATGAAAATTTTAATATATATCAGTTGCTGGAACGAAGAATTTGTGATTTTTCAGGTGGTGAAAAACAGAAAATTTTATTTTTGTGTGTGTTGTTAAAAAAGGCCAAATTATACATTTTCGATGAACCTTCAGCAGGACTAGACAATAGTAGTGTAGAATTGTTGAAAAACTGTATATGTAAAATTGCAAAACAAAGTATTGTTATCATTGTGACACACGATGAAAATTTATGTTCTATATGTGATGTTTTATATGAACTTTAATTTTGGGTGTTATACGAGGGAGGAAAAGAAATGTTAGAAAAGAATTTAAAAGTTTATTGGAAAGGATTTGATGTTGGAAAATGTCGATGCACATCAGATTTGGATGAATTTTATTTAGAATTTCAGACGAATTCAGTAAAAAAAAATATAATTTATAGTACGATTGAAAATAGCACTTTTATATCGTTTTACTCAAATCAAAATGGTATTATCAAGCAGAGCGAAATGACTATAGAAAAAAATAAGATTTCATTTTCTGGCTCGAATGAAGCTATCATATATAAAGGAAATTTAATTCCGTATGAAATGATTATTTATAAGTTATTTCCACAAGTGTTTAATACACATTATGTAAAAGTTTTATTTATAGAAGAAAAAAATATAGGTTATATTCCAATTAAAACTTACGGAAAGAATATACTTTGTTTACCTAATGCAACAATAGTCTTTGATGAGAATGGAATTTTAGAAAAATATTTAGGACATATGAATAATTTGACCATCAAATAAGAGAAGAAATAAAAAGTTGAACAAAGTATAAATCTAATAAAGTTGACTATGACGAGATTTGATAATTCGTTTGTAAATATCTTAAATACTTATCAACTCTGGGAAGAAGAGCAATTATTTATAATCTTATGATGTGGGTGTCAAACGATACCTAACAAATTGTTTCGTGCTATGCACTCCTACAATTCTGTCCCAAATTCGGATAGTGAGGGGCATCTGCCCTACTTTTATCTTCACATTGGAGTGGGTCATAAAGTCACAAAACTACTTACGTGCAAGTACAATGTGGTTTATGATTTTTGAACCTGGCATCATCTTATTATGAATTGATAACTCCAAATATACTATTACCAAAAAGAAGTTGTGTATTTATACTTTGTAAAGTGGTATATAGATTATATGCTCTTAGATATCTAATTATTAACTTTATTACAATACAAATGTTTGAAATTAAGCTACCTTTATTATATTTAATGTTTGAACGAAAGGAATTGATATGATTATGGATGGAAATTTTTATATAGGAACATGTGCAATTGATTTAACTTATAAATGTACATTTAGATGTTTGCATTGTTTTAATTCTAGTGGTGAACATTCTTTAAATAAGCAGGAGTTATCAGATGCTGAAATTTTACAATTTATCGATGATATTAATAATTATAGTGTGGGACTAATAAGTATAGGTGGTGGAGAAGCATTATTACGAAAGGAATTGATACTTCAAATCTCGGATTATCTTTCCGGTAATAATAGTAAGATTGACTTAGCATTAGTTACTAATGGATATTTGATGACTAAGGAGTATGCATCTCAGTTAAGGCTACCTAATATCCGCAGTGTACAAGTAAGTTTAGACGGTTTTAAAGAGAACCATGAAAGAATGCGTAATATGAAGGGAAGCTATGATCGTGCCATTGAGTCTATTAAATATTTAATTGATGCAGGTCACACTGTAGCAGTATCTTTTGCACCAACCAAGTTCAATATAGATGATATAGATGAGCTGTTTGAGTTTGTTAAAAAGTTAGGTGTAAAGTTTTTTAGATGTCAGCCATTAATGCTTCTAGGAAGGGCAAGAAAGAACCTTCAAAGTTTCATACCTACATATGAGGATTACCAAAAAGTGTCCTTTATACTAGCAAAAAAGAGAAAAGAGAATCCTAAAATGTATGTTGAATGGGGAGATCCACTTGAACATATAGCTAAAGGAAGAATAAAACAACCTATGCTTTCTTATTTTTCTATAAGCGCTTATGGAGATATTTTAATTTCTCCATATATACCTATTACATGTGGAAACATAAGGAAACATTCTATAAGGGAATATATTGAAGGTGGATTGTTGGATATATGGAATAATAAATATCTCCAAGAGGTTGCTGCCAGAATGAATGATACAAGTGAAATGGACTTACAAAAATTTGGATTGCCGGAAATTTTTATTGATGAGGCAATAGACTTGGATATTCTTAGTCCTGATTACAGACAGAAAACAGAAGAGCTATGTAGAAGTTTAGCAGTAACAGTTCGGTAAAGGGAGGAAATAAGACATGTATAAATTTTTAGAGTATGGAGATGCACACTATGTTGTAGATTATATATATGAATCAGATATATATGACGAAGAAAAGTTCCTTTTTGCACCTGATGTAGATATTTTAAAAACTAGTGAATTAGATATAAGAAATTCTTTATTTACATATTTTATGCAAATATTTGTGGAAATGGATAAAACTAGGAATATAAAAAATATTTTATTGTGCCAAACTAATCAAAAACAAAGAGATAACAATACAGCAAGGATAGAATTGTTATCCATTTCAGATACAAATTTTGTGGACTTTGCTTTAGAGAAATTATGTAGTTTATTAATAATACAAGAAATAAAAAAAATAAAAATAACTATTTTAAAAGAGCAATTGAATGATAAGGTTATTTCAATTTTATTATCTTCTGGATTTGAAATGGAATGTATATATAAGTCAAAAGATAATAATGATAATTTAGATATAATTACATTTTCAAAAATACTGTAAATGATTAAAGATTTACAAACTTTCTCCATATAGTATTAAGCACTGGAATTGTTTATTTAGGGAATAATGATTTATATTTCTATATGATTTTATTATACGATATACAATAAGGAAATATTTATAATAGTGAAGTAGGTATGGAATTTGTCTGGTTTTGTAAATAGTTCATTATAAATAATAGTATCAGAGGAGGATATAGTGTTTAAGGATGTAAAGATAATTTCTATTCAAGTTAATTCGAGATGTAATTTGTGTTGTAAACATTGTGTCGCTGAAAACTTGAATGAAATAAACAAAGAAGCTGATATAAATCTAATGAAAAAAAGAATTTTGGGGTTAACAAAATTTGGATTAAAGCAAGTGGTAATAATACTTAAAGAACCATTGATGTATAAAAACATATTTGATTTGATATCTTTTTGTAAAGAAAAGGGAATAGAAACAGAAATTATAACTAATGGTACGCTATTAACATATAATATTGTTTGTAAACTTATTGAATCAGGAATTAACGTTGTCAATATTAGTTTAGAAGGAGTAACAAGTAAAAGTAATGATTATATTAGAGGAACTGGTAGTTTTAGCTCTGCGATGAATGGGCTGCAGTTATTACAAAGGGAAATCCATAATAAAAAATTGTTTAAACCCATAATTATTAAAATGACGCTAAATAGTCAAAACAAAAACGAATGGAAGCAGTTTGCAGAATATTTTGATAAATTAAATATTAATGAAGTGATAATCAATTCGATCACTGTTGCAGGGAGAGCTCAAAAATACGACTTTTTAAAACTTGATGATAATGAATATGAAGAGCTTGTTGACAAGATATATCATAGGTATGCTTTGCTAAATAATCCATCTTATATTTTATTTGTTCATTCACTCAGACCACTTGCATATATTTTTTTTAATATTAAATATAATATGAATTCTATGGTTTGTTTTCCTGATTGCGTATCAAATAATGGAGGATTTTCTATGGATATGAATGGTAAACTCTACTCTTGTTCCGAAAATAAAGCAGAATTTCTTATGAGTAATGGACAGATAAAAAGTATTCCTAATTCTTTAATAGAAAGACATGATGAAATTAATAATTTTTTAGAGGATAATGAGTTATTTAACCAAAAGCGAGATAAACTTAACCAAGAAAGAAGAAGTTTGAGTTGCTTAAAATGTCGGTGGAAAGCAAGATGTAATCCATGCCAATTTCTTACCAACAATGAATATAATGAAATGGAAAGAAAATGTTTAAAATATAAGGAGAAAATTTTAAATTTAATTGAGTTAAATATTTCCTTAGGTAAAGCAAGAATTATTTTAAAAGAATCTGCATATATACATATGAAAAATAAACGGCTTAAATTTATTAATTGCTATCGAAATGGAAAATATTTAGTGTCATCAGAATTTGATTTTTGTAACTGGCAGAACAATGTAATCAATATTATTATTCAGAATCAAAGCTATTTAATCGAGAAAAAAGACTTGAACAAAAAAGACTTTATTTCGTTTATTTACGATCTTTTAACAACGGATTGTTTCTATATGGTTGAATAATGATTTTAAAGGCTGATTATTAAAATCTATAGCTTCAATGGAAATTTAGCAGTTGAATTTTAACAAATATCCATAATTTTGGACAAGTTAGAATAGGTATAAAAAAGGATACTAGGCTAATTCTTACCTAAAAGGAAAAATATAGTGAATAGTCTGATATAGGAAGAATTGAAAGATATTTTTACTCTTCAGCAGTAAAAAATAGAATCTTATTAACTCCTGTGGTCATGTAAATGCAATAAGTTTACCTTTGTACACATTTTGAATCATACATAGATATATTGTAATTATCTGATTTAGTTTTGAACAACACATATATGATCTAAAATAGAATTTTTTGTAACACTGCCAAGTTATGTTTGGACGCATGTACACTGAAGGAGCATTCATATAGAATTCTATTTCTTTTATTACCATGATAAGCGGATATTTCGAAACTCCGGAAGTGGTTTTGTTTAAAAGCGAATGTAGGTATCTAACGAATTCTAGAAAATTGCAATTTTGTTCTAAATGAATTAATATGTGTTATTTAACTGATTAGCAACTATATAAAAAATTGTAACTGATTTTTCCTGAAAAGATCAAGAAATAGGCAGAGAATTATTCCACTATATCTTCAGCAGTGTAATATATAGTCCTTGGAGAGGGACTCTAAATACTACTACTTTATAATATGAGGAAGGTAAGATATGAATAATAAAGGATTTTCAGAAGAAATAAAAAGAAAATGTATTCCTATTTTTTCTAGAAACAAAAATGTAACAATAATAAAAAAAGAAAATGGCTTTATTCTTTCGTCACCTAAAACATTATCAACTATAAGAATGAACAATTTAACATATGAAATTTTAATGCTTTGTAACGGTAAAAATAATTTGTTATCTATTTCTAATACAATACGCAATAAATATGATGTGTCGGAAGAAAAAATAGATCAAGATATAGCTAATCTTTTATATCCATTATGGAAATTGAAATTGATAATGTTTAAGAACGGAATAATTCCATTTAAGAAACATTTTAGGATAACAGGAGAAGATAGAAAAACCGAATTTACTGTAGAGTATTCTAGTGCAGATTTGTACGATTTTTTACAGGGAAATAGGGACTTTTTTTACTGTAATATTGAATCTACTGATTTAATAGAGGTTAATAAAAAGTTTTTGGTAAGTTCTTTCATTGCTAATGCAATAGTTTTTTTCTCATTAAAATATAATGGTGATAGGTGCATTACTATTGGAGTGAATCCACATTTTATAGAATATCCATTTTTTAATTGTACATATATAAATATTCAATATTTATATATTAATGCTGAAATGATAGACTATATTAGCAAACAAAATATTGATAAGTTTTTTAGATGGGTAACTATTTGGGTTCATAATGAAGTAAACTTAGTATTCCCAGATAAAACTATTTATTATTACTTATTGTTGAACGAACAATCAGAACTAAATAAAACTATAATAAAAAAAATAGGATTATACCACCAAAATATATTAAAGAAAGAATATAAGGGTAAGTCTGCTGAGTTGTTTGAAAAAAAAGTTGATATGATTTAGGCACTATTTATTAGTGTGGCAGCTAGGCAATAGATTTTTCCTTGAAAGGAGAGATAATATGGAAAAATATGAAGGTCCTATATTAGAATATGATGATGGAGAAGGTGGTGGAGATTTAATACAACCAATGTGTTGTAATACAGCTGTAGTCGGTGGGGTATATGCAGCCGTTGTCGCTTGGGATGCAGTTGGTGCAGTGAATTGGGCAGGTTATTTAAATGGAATAGTATATGTAAATGCTGGAGTTATAGCTTGCGATTGATTGTTAACCAGATTATTATGAAACATATAAATACATAATCATATAAAATAATCTATTTTGCCAAGCTGCCGTATTAGTATTTTAATATTTTTAGAGTTTGTATTATATGTACTGGAGATAGATATGTTAAAATTATTACATTCAGATATTATGAGAATTAGAAAATATCTTTTAGAAACAAACTATGATTTTCTTTATCAAAGAATTAATGGATCTTTAAATTATTTTATTAATCCTTGGGCATCGTATAAGGAAATAATATATAATTTAAGAGATTATGATGAAAGTATTCAAAATCAATTCAAATTATTGCTTTTGGGAGAAAGATTAGAGTTATCTGAATTCGGGGAATTGGATTTAGAGGTTGTAAAATCATTTATAAATGTAGGATTTTTAAAATGTGATAATAATTATATTTGGAGTGAAGGATACTCTATAATTTCGTATTTTAATAGATTCTTGGTTGTTAGTACTTTGCCAGATTACAAAAGGGATATTGTTAGTCAAGAGATCTATATGGGAATAGATTCCTACAGACTTATTGCAGCATTACCTAATAAAATTATAAATAGTCATCTGGACTTATGTACTGGTTCAGGTATACAAGCTATAATGGAATCACATTTTGTTAAGAATAAATCATATGGTGTTGATATTAATAAAAATGCTATTTTAGTAGCAAAATTTAATGCTATTTTAAATGAGATTGACAATAAAACACAATTTATTGAGAGTGATCTTTTTACTTGTTTTGGAAAAGATGAGAAATTTGATTTAATTACAGCAAATCCACCGTTTTTCCCAATTCCAGATAACGTGCCATTTCCAATTCAGGGAAATGGTGGTAATGATGGATTAGACATTATAAGAGGGATAATAAAAGGAATAGAAAGACATTTGACAGATAATGGAGTTGCCATAATATCTGCAGAGGGTTTGGGAAACGCTAATGAACCAAAAGTGTGTGATGTACTTAGAAAAAATCTATCAAATAATTTTAAATGTGAAGTTTTTTTGCAGACAAGAAAACCTGCTATGTTTTTTATTGATCGTATTTATAGTTTAATAACTAATACATTAAACTATCCTAAAGATTCAAAAAAATATAAAGAGCTATTCTTAGAATTGTTTAATATGTATGATGCTGATTCATATTATTTATTGCTAATCAAAATAAGTAAAACCAAGAGCAAAAATAAAATTCAGGTCATACGAAACTATTCTCATTGGAATGATAATGTAATACCAATCATAGATGGTGCTGTTGAAATAAAAAAAGGTTCTTTTGATTGCTTATTATCTGCTAACAGAAAGAACATAGGAACAATACCAAATATAATTGCGGAATGTATCAGTGAATGTAACGGAAATAAAAGAATTGAAGAAATAGTGAAGAGTAAATGCTCTGAATATGAGTTTACTACAGTTCATAATTTGTTTTGTGAAGTGTTAGCAAAATTAGAAAAAATAGGTATGGCGAATTATAAAAAGTAATATTTTTTATCCTTATTCAACGTATATATTGTATCTATTAATAGAGGAACTATTGACTTTTGGTATAATTGAGAGTAGTATATATAAGAAATAGAGTATATTTTTAATCAACTTACATTTCAATTATTTTAATAAATTAGGAAGGACGGTGATAACAATCATTAATTATATTATTGGGGTTTTGTTTATAAGTTTAAGTATATATTGTATAGTTACTAATAAGATACCTTTAGCAGGAAAATATCAAGGTGTAAAAAATATAACTTGTCATGTTCGATTAGAAGCAGGAGCAATTGGTATTGTGGGCTTTCTGATAATAATTGCTAAAATATTTGAGTTTGAATTTGGAGTGATGATAGGGTTGATTGCTTTTGTTTGTATTGTAACATTAATTTTGGAAATTATTACAAAAACAGTCTAAATGTAAAGGTTAAACTTTAGTAAGTATATCTCTGAAGACTACTGGAAGATTCATTTTTTCCAAGGGTAATAAGTATCCGAAGACTTTATTCCTCCCCTGAAATTTCCTAAAAAAGAAAAAGATAGCTAGTGACTAATGTCATTAAGATAATATTGGTATGCTCCATAGTTCCGAAGAATTGATATAAAAACATGTCGTTCTTTGGAACTTCTTTTTGTTAGGGCAAAGCCCTGTTTGCCATTGTGTAGTTTTTAGCTGATCCGAAAACGAAACTTTGGGAAACAAATAAACCACCTGCTATGCAGGTGAGTTAGGAATGCTTCAGCTTACAGTAAAAAATCTCCTGTGTTACAATAATGTTGGTTCGCCAACTGCATTAATTAAAGGACAAAGGAGGTTATCCAAATGGATAGTAATAGTTTATCACATACAAAATGGAATTGTAAGTATCATATTGGTGCGACCTGCGGTCGTTGCTTGAAGTGCGCGCATGCGCTATCACCTCCATTCGTGATATTCCTACCACGAAATGCCTAGTAAGTGATGAAAGGTGTGAAGCAGTGGGACAATGCGGGTAAATGGAAGTCACATCCACCCAACCGCTAGGAATTGATGCACACGGCTAACATATGTGAACCATTGTAAGGGTCGTGATACTTGAAATGGTGAAAGTGACTGATACACCATTACCAAAATGGTTAGAGGGCGCGGGCTGGCGGTTTCGATATGCGCTGAGCCGAATGGACGAAGCACCTCCGGCCTAAAAGATGGAGCCTAAATGCATCGCAATAATTCAAGCAATGGAACTGGGAAACCCTTTTGTGCTCCTTTCACAGGTAGGTTAATCGTAAGAAAAATACAATGCACAGGAGGAATGGATGCCAGAAGAAGCGAATGCTGCTGTGTAATGCAACAGATAGGGATTCAAACTTTGTCCCATCCGAAAGGAGGCAGACGTCTGGCGCGTGTCTAATCATATGAAAGACTGGGAATCTATGAATGCACAAAGTTCAATGACGCCACCTGCGAGGACAATGCAGACATATAGAAAACCGAAATGGAAAGAGATTAACTGGAAACAGGCAGAACTGTATGTTAATAGACTACAAGTACGGATTGTGAAGGCAGTACAGGCTGATAAGTGGAGACTTGTAAAGAGACTCCAAAAGTTAATCACAAATTCATTTTATGCAAAAGTCCTGGCAGTTAAGAGAGTGATAACAAACAAAGGTAAAAATACACCTGGAATTGATGGAGACATCTGGTCGACAGACGAAGACAAAATCCAGGCAGTTTACAACCTTACAACTTCTTCATACAAAGCAAAGCCATTGAAGAGAACTTATATCGAAAAGTATGGAAAAAAGGAAAAACGTCCACTAGGGATACCAACTATGACCGACAGAGCCATGCAGGGTTTACAACTGCTGGCTCTTGCCCCGATAGCAGAAACAACAGCAGACAAGGTTTCCTTTGGATTCCGGCAAAACAGATGTGCACAAGATGCAATGGAATATATGTTCAAACTCCTGTCAAGAAAAACTTCTCCGGAATGGATTTTGGAAGGTGACATTAAAGGATGCTTTGATAACATCAGTCATGACTGGATGTTGGAAAATATTCCAAGTGATAAAAGAATAATGAGGCAATTCTTGAGATGCGGCTATGTAGAGAATAAGAGATTATTCCCCACAACAGAAGGTAGCCCCCAGGGAGGGCTGATCAGTCCGACCTATGCAAATATGACATTGGATGGACTTGAAAGACTATTACTTGAAAGATACAGTACGAGCAGTACAGGGCACTATCACCCGAATTACAACAAGCATAAAGTACACCTATGCCGCTACGCTGATGATTTCATTATAACAGCAGACTGCAAGGAAGTTCTTGAAGATGTTAAACGAGTGGTTGAAGAGTTCATGAAAGAGCGGGGGTTGAAACTATCAGAAGAAAAAACGGCTACTACAAATATAAATGACGGCTTCGACTTTCTGGGATGGAATTTCAGGAAATTCAAAGGCAAACTTCTGATTCAACCGTCGACTAAATCTAAGAAGAAAATCACGAAAAAGCTTAGCCAGACAGTGAGGTATTATCGTGAGTCAAAACAAGAGCTTTTGATTGTAAAACTAAATCAGATAACAAAAGGATGGGCAGAATACCACCATTGCGTCTGCGCAAAAAGCACATTCGCTCTCATAGACCATAGACTCTGGGAGATGCTATGGAAATGGGCCAAACGAAGACATCCGCAGAAATGTAATAAATGGGTGAAGAACAGGTATTGGCATCCAAAATGTGGAAGACAATGGTCATTCAGAACAGACACGATTGTTCTCTATCAAATGATGGACATGCCGATAGTAAGGGTAAAATCACTGGATTTGAATAAAAATCCTTTTTTGAACAGAGATTACTTCATAAAGCGGAAAAAGGAGCATGAAATGAAGCGAAAATTAGCATATCAGAAGAGTACAGCCGCACGTAGTGAATACTATGTGTCATAGATGCGTGAGCGGAATGCGGTGAAAGTTGCACGTTCCGTTCTTAGGGGAGGGACGGCCAGTAATGTCCGTCTCTTACCCGACTATTTGCTACACTCATCTGAATCACACAAAGGCAATTTAGATGTGATGTTTCCGTTTTCTCCTGAACCAAATATGTAACCGGTTGCCCGGAAGAACTCGTCATAGTCCTCTTTCGTGCAACCTTTAATAAAGATATGACAGTAACGCTCGTCGTTTTCATCGACGATATAGATACGTTCCACAAAGGATTGTATCAGCGTTACTAACACATCCGGCTGTGCACCCTTTGCGTATTTACCGAAGGACAACAGCCTTTCTTTTATTTCTTCAATATTTCGGACAGCGTACATTTGATTTTGCTTGCTATCCTCTAACTTTTCAAGTAGGATACCAACCTCTCGTAGTTCATTGGATAGCTCTTGTATATCTTCCTGAATAAAGCGTTTCAGGTCATCGCTTGCATCACGCATATTTTTAACCTGATTGGAAATTGCCGTTTCAAGCTGTGCTTTCTTTTTCTTCAGTTCGGTCAATTCCTGTTCGTTGTGCGAATTCTTAAAAATATCTGAAGCTCGTTGGTTGAGAAGTTTGGTAAAATATTCGCTGTCCTCATCGGAAAGATTAGATAACTGCAGTACTACAAATTCATCAAGCAGTACACCGTCAACGGATTGGAAAGTACATTCGTTTTCACGGTAGCCGGGGCAGACATACTTAAATCTCGGTTTGCCGTTTGTCCAGCGGTTTGATTCGGAAACGACTCTGAGCCGTTTACCGCAGAATGGACAGTAAATCAGTCCTGAGAGCAAAGCGCTGGTTTTACGGTGCGGTCTGTTGTATTTCTCGGCTATATCATCAAGCATATTTTGTGTAGCTCCTTTCGGACTGGCACTGAACAGCCAGTTCTTCTTCTTATGTTCTATAACGCATAAGAAGAATTGGCAGATGATCGATACGATCAATGGAGCCAAATCTTCCGCAATCATTTACAGTATTGTGGAAACTGCAAAAGCGAATAATTTGAAGCCTTATGATTATGTGCAGTATCTCTTGGAAGAAATCCTGAAACACATGGATGACAGGGACTGTTCCTTTTTGGAAGATCTTCTGCCCTGGTCAGAAAAACTCCCAGCAGAGATCCGCAAAGTTTAAATACTGGTGGCTGCAAAGCAGCCACCTAAAAATGTCAAGGTACTCGCTATTTTGCGTTTACGTTTATACTAGTACAGCGAATAATAAATAATTGCTATATTAAACCGATGCCGCTTCCTCTTCACTGATTTCATCCATTTTATACTTCCAGTGATAAACTACAGGCTCACGGTTTATTTCGTCAAAATACTTGTAAATTCGTTCTTCCAATTCCTGTTTGCTATTAACACGAATTCCATGAAGCATCTGTCTGGTCATCTTACTGAAGAAGCTTTCAATCATATTTAACCATGAGCCATGTTTTGGTGTAAATACAAATTTAAAACGTCCCTTTGGCATAGTATCCAGAAAGCACCGTGTTTCTTTAGAAGTATGTGCTGAATGATTATCCAGAATAATCCGAATGGTATCCTGTGATGGATATTTTTTATCCAGTATCTTTAAAAACTCAATAAAATCAGAACTCTTATGGGTTTCACTTACTAACGGGATGGCTTCTCCTGTAAGCAGATCAATGCCTGCCAGCAAAGAGAGCGTTCCAAGACGTTTGTATTCTGCATCACGATATACCTCTCCGTGTTCTGGTGTCGGGCGTAAATCTGGTGCAGTATTGGAGATTGCCTGAATACCCGGTTTCTCATCATAGGACACCGTAATCGTCAATTTATAATCGTCTGGAACAATGAGATCACCATTTTCATCAAACTGCATTTCAATCTGTTTGTAAACCAGCAGGACTTCATGCATTTTTGTTTCAAAATCAGGATCCCGCTTTTCACAGTAATATTTGATTTTAAAGGATTTCATATCCTGTTCCCTGAGGAATTTCTGGATATAAGGTTTCGTAACGGTTGAAAGTCTTGGATATCCCGCCTCCTCTGCATGTTTCTGAATGTATTTATGGAGAGAGGCCAATGTCCACAATTCCTGCGCATAACCGAGTTCTGCCGGTCTCTGACACGCAATACTGATCATCCATGCTTTCGCATCGTCGGTGATTTCGGATGGACGTCCAGAACGCTGAACATCAAACAGTGCAGCATCCAAACCGCCTTTATGAAACTTCGAAACACATAGGCGTACCGTGGCAGTGCTGATTGCAAGTTTATCAGCAATTTGTTGGAATGTCATTCCATCGGCTTTATATAAAAGGATTCTGGCACGATCCACAACTTGAGCCTGAATCGTTCTCTTTTTTGATAATGATTTAAGGTAATTCCTGTCTTCATCTGACAGAGGAAGATATGTTTTTTCATAGCGTTCATCCTTTCTTTGATAACACTATTTTACCATACATCATCTCAAAAATATATGGCAGAAATTTAATTTATTCTATACTAGTAATAGAAAATAAAGTAAAATGCCTGCATTCTCTAATGGGCATTATGGAATGATTTTTAGGACGACGCAATCCGTTGAATTATTTTGCGCTTATTAAAAGAAGGATATAGTGTATTCCAAAATTGAAATATCTATATCCTATGTAATCTTTTATAAAAATGAAAAAATTTTTTTGCTTCGTCTAAAATAAGAAGAAACGCTACTAGAATTATTGAACACATTATAACCATTGCATACTTAATCTTATGTAACAACAATAATACAGCAATTATGAAAAGTAGAATGATAAGAATGCTTTTTTTGACCTTGCCGTAATATAGAATTTCTTGATTATTAAGAGAGCGATTATCACTATTGGATATTTTATTAAAAAAAATGTATATTCCACTTATTAATGTGATGTATAAAAGAATTAGCGGAAATTTCAAAAAATAATTTTGAACCATAAGTAAAAAAATAATTATTATATTAGAAATCATATAACAAGTTGTTTTAGTTTTGCAATGTATACCTCCGCTAAATGATCTTAGTGGAATAAAGGATAATAACATTATTATGGCAATATCTATTTTTTTAATGAAATAAGCAAATAATAAGGTAGTAAATATATTTACAATTATTATAAAGCCATTTGTTAATCCATAAGTATATATTTCGATATCCTCAGGTTCAATAATATGATAATCAATCATTTTTTCTGTCAAATACTTATTAATAGAACACATGGTTAAAAATAAAAATGGGATTTTTTTAACTTTTCGTGACCTTTAGGTAGTGAATCTTCATACATTACATACCAACAACGCTGATTAGAAGCAATTGTTGTGATTAGCAGTGCAAAACTAGCTATTGAAGATAGTAATCTGACATTCGCATTTTTTTTGATAAGTTTGATCTTTTTTAACATATTTTATAACCTTCCTTTTTATTTTTAGATAATTATAGCATAGGAATGGCAATTGCCCATGAAACTGTAATAAAAGGTATATTATATGTAATAAATTGTACTTAGGAGTAAACTAAGAGAAATTATCTAATCTAACAGGATGTAGGTATACCAAAAAGAAATTAAGAATTGGAGGGAAATGGAACAATAACCTTCCTATGAACAAGAGATTTCAGCAGATAAAATCCCATAAAGAATAGCACTTACTTCAAAGGAGTCATCTAGATCCCAAAATTCTATTGTACCATTATATTTTTCCACTACCCTTGTAACACTATGTATGCCAATTCCACTTTGCTTATAATGACGTTTGCTACTCAATGCAATGTTTGCCTTTTTTATCTCTTTACTATTGCAGATTTTTAAAATCAAAGTATGTTCTTTATAAATGATATTCACAGTAATCCATCTTTTTGATACTTCTATTTTTTCACATGCCTCTATTGCATTATCCAGGAGGTTTCCTAATAATATCCCGGCAGCACTATAGTCCAGATTCATTTGCTTGGGTACTAATACCGAGGCTTCTGTTGCGATATGCCTTTTCTGGGCATTACGAAGTTTATTATTCAAAATAGTGTTGACAATTATATTTGCAGTGTATATAGTTTTTTCTCCTTCATCTAATTCACCAATGATCTTTTGAAATTCTTTTTTAAAATCTACATTTGCTTTCTCTATTGCATAAAAGGCAATCAGGCGATTTTTTAAATCATGTTTTATTTCTTGTACCTTTTTATTTCCTGCTTCGATTTCACGATAATACTGTTCCTTCATGTTCACTTCTTGCAGAAGGAGTTCATTTTTATAATTATCAGCTATTACAATACTTAACTTGTGAAAAATAGCAAATGTCAGTATGTTTGTTAATAAAACTAATAAAATAATTGCCAAGCATAGTACATTTCCGGTTAAATTATCATAGGTTCCAGTTAAATATATTGCCATACAACTAATAAATACGCTGGAAAGAGGTATTAAAAAAAGTAATAGGCTCATCTGTTTTGATAAATTTGGTAACTGGATTGCCCAACTATGGCATATAGCCCGAACCAGAAGATATCGAATAAATTCACAAATCAGCGCAGAAATATAAAAAGATATTTCCATGCTGATTTGTGTTTCAAGTCGGAGTGTCAATAAAAATCCTATAGGCTCTGACACAAATCCCAAACCAATGTATAGAATCGGTAGAATGATATAATATAAACGAGAATACGAAAAAGATAAACTGTACAGGTATATCATACAGATACTACATAATAAATTGATAGTTGGATTTTTATACATGTTTACTATACTTGTAGTAATTGTACAAAAAAGAAATAGAAAAATCAGTTTATAGCGATCAACTTTTCGTTCTTGACTGAAACATTTCAAATATTTTTCTAATATCCCAAAATCTAAGCAATTCGTTAAGCATATAAAAAAGAAAGATTTCATAACTGCTCCTTTAGGAATTGTAAATGACGTAGTTTAATTTCCTGTCGATAGGCCCGTCCAACATGGAGAGTATTTCCATTTTTTAACAGAAGCTCATCACGTACCACCTGTACTATTTCGGAAAGGTTCACAATACAGGCCACTCGAATAGATGCAAACATACGCTTATCTAATTGTGACCATATCTCATCTAAATTTTTATTACACTGATATATATCCCCTGTATTGGTGTGTATAAGGGCTTTTCTTCCAAGTTTTTCTATATATACAATGGATTGGCAAGGGATACTGTAGCTGTTTTTACGATAACTAAAAACAAAATTTACTTTAGCCATACATAAAAAATCACATGCTTTATGAAGCACTTTACTGAAATTTTCAAAAGAAACCGGTTTTAAAATGAAATCAAATGTCACAACTTCAAAAACATCATAAACATATTTAGAAAAACTTGTAAGAAAAACGATAAGGGAATGGGGAGAGTCTTGCCGTAATTTTTTAGCAAGTTCCAATCCAGACATCTCTCCCATTTCAATATCCAGGATATAAACATCAAAATCCAATTCCTGTTTTTTCTTATAAGAGTATAATTCCTCTGCACTAAAAAATACTTCATAGTCAAATGAAATGTCTGATATCTTATCCAAATATTCTTCTAATTCTTCAATGATGGCAGGCTCATTGTCGCAAATAGCTAAATTTAGCATATA
>OGDN01002745.1_pt1 | contig 21217 bp, 16 predicted proteins | sample 1570271 | NCBI WGS metagenome assembly OGDN01 (sample SAMEA4384481, study PRJEB24528) | human gut metagenome | reverse complement strand
CCTGGCATTGAACAGTAAGGATTCTGAGACTGCTCATTATGCAGCATCCATTCTCCAGGACGTGCTGAATAATTTCCGAAGCCAGGTACAGGAAAAATATCTTCTGTGCCAGGAAGAAAACGAGCAGCAGGTTGAAAATTGCGTGAATCTTGTGGAGTATATGAATCCCATCCTGGAACAGAAGGTACTCACAGATATTGAGCAGAAATCCATGACAGATAAAATGCAGGAAGTCCTGCAGAAAGCATGGGATCTGGACAAGATCAGGATCAGCAGCACAGTCTACGAAAAAGTCTGCCAGCGTCTGCTGGAAATCAAAGACTACGAAAAATGTACACTTACACCTGCCAGTTGAAGCTCTGTTTCTCCTGCGGAAACAAAGAGAAATTTTTCCAGGTCATGCAGGAATTAAGAAGTTCGGATATTATTATTGATAATGAGACACTTGAAATGATCAGAACGTTTATGTAGAAGTAAATCTCAGGTTCAGACACAGGAGGAAAATAATTAACATAATGGTTTCCAGAAGAAAATTTTTCAGCATAGCTATCATGATGTTCGTATTACTGTTTCTGTTTCAGTTTTCCATGGTGCTGAGGGACAGGCAGAATACTTATGATGTAAACTCAAATCTTGCACCAAAACAGAATGATGGAAAAAATCTGTGGGAACAACGGACAGAAGGTATGTACTTTTTGTAGGTGATTCGTCTTCTGATATGGCAGAGGCTGTAAGCAGATGGTGTACTTATGCAAAATGGGATATTTCAAAATGCAGTTCTATGGAGAAATTTAAAGAGAATGACAAAAATCTTCCGGGAATGCTGATCTTGGAGTCCGAAAAGTATGCACTTGATGATAATCTGAAAAAAATAGAAGAACTGGAACAAAAAGGAGTAATCATTGTTTTCGGATGTCTGGAAAATGCGGAGAATATTGAAAAGAATCAGGAACTTCAGGACTTTATGGGAATCTGTAAAGTTGTTTCCGCAAAAACAGAAATTACAGGAGTAAAGCTTTTCGAGGGACTGCTTCTGGGCGGTGAAGTAGTTGGCGGTCACGATGGCCTCGGAGTGTCCGGAGCCGTGGTCGTTGATAAAGGCGATGGCCTCGTCGGCGTCCTTTACCACACGGACGGCCAGGATATAGTCTCCGTATTCGGTGTCCCAGTCCTCCGCTGCGGCGGGGACCACGCAGGGGCCCAGAATCTCCGCCGTCCGGGGGCAGCCGCGGAGCTCCACATGTTTCTCATCCAGCAGCGCCTTGGCCTTGGGGAGAAAGGCCTCCGCCACGGCCTCGTGGACCAGCAGGCACTCGGCGGCGTTGCACACGGAGGGGCGGGAGGTCTTGGCGTTGTAGATGATATCGGCCCCCATGTCCAGGTCGGCCTCTGCATCCACATAGACATGGCAGACCCCCACGCCGGTCTCGATGACAGGCACTTTGGCGTTCTGGACCACAGCCCGGATGAGGCCTGCGCCGCCGCGGGGGATGAGAACGTCCAGGTAGCCGGTGAGCCCCATCAGCTCATTTGCGCTCTTCCGGCTGGTGTCCTCCACAAGGGCCACACAGTCCCCGGGCAGCCCGGCGGTCTCCAGAGCGGACCGCATGACGGAGACGAAGGCCTGGTTGGAGCGGAAGGCCTCCTTGCCGCCCCGGAGGATGACGGCGTTGCCCGACTTGAGGCAGAGAGCGGCGGCATCCACCGTGACGTTGGGCCGGGCCTCGTAGATGATGCCGATGACGCCCAGGGGGACCCTGCGTTTGCCGATGATGAGGCCGTTGGGGCGGCGCGTCATTCGGGTGACTTCACCGACCGGGTCCGGAAGGGCGGCCACCTGGCGCACGCCCTCGACAATGCCCGCTATGCGCTGCGGGCTGAGGGCAAGCCGGTCCAGCAGGGATTGCTTCATGCCGCCCGCCCGGGCGGCGTCCAGGTCCTTTTGATTTTCAGCCAGGATGGCGTCCTGGTGCAGGCACAGCGCCTGGGCGATGGCCTCCAGAGCGGCGTTTTTCTCTGCGGCGCCCGCCACGGCAAGGACGCGGGCGGCGCGCTTCGCGGCCAGGCCCTGGGTCTCCAATGCGGTCATAGTGGGGATCCCTCCTTCAAAGATAAGAATTAAGAACCATCTGAGTCCGGTGCCTTTTCAGGACAGGGCGGAGCAAGGGGGCTTTGCGACAAAGCGGGTCCCCACATCCTCGCCGTTGACTACGCCGTAGAGGTCCTCGGGGCGGGCGCCATTGGTGATGACCATGTCCACGCCTGCGCCCATGGCCAGTTCGGCGGCGCTGAGCTTCGTCGCCATGCCCCCGGTGCCGCGCCAGGACCCGGCTCCGCCGGCCATGGCCCGCAGCTCCGGTGTGACGGCCTCCACCCGGTGGATGAGCCGGGCGGAGGGGTTTGCATGGGGATCGGCGTCGTAGAGACCGTCAATGTCGCTCAGAAGCACCAGCAGGTCCGCCCGGCACAGCCGGGCTACCATGGCCGACAAGGTGTCGTTGTCGCCCAGAACCTTGCACTTGCCGGTCTCGATCTCCGCAGAGGACACCGAGTCGTTTTCGTTGACCACGGGGATAATCCCCAGCTCCAGCAGGGACTCAAAGGTATTGTGGAGGTGCTCGGCCCGGACAGGGGCGTCCACATCCTCGCCGGTGAGCAGGATCTGGGCCACCACCCGGTTGTATTCCCCGAACATCTTGTCGTAGAGGTGCATCATCATGCACTGTCCCACCGCGGCGGCGGCCTGCTTCATCCGCAGCTCGGTAGGGCGCGCCTTCAGTCCCATCTTGGCCGTCCCGACGGCAATGGCGCCGGAGGACACTAGGATGACCTCATGGCCCATCCCCTCCAGATCGGAGAGCGTTCTGGCCAGCAACTCCATATTATGTAGATTGAGCCTTCCGGTGTCGTGGGTCAGGGTGGAGGTCCCCACCTTTACCACGACACGGAGACAATGCTTTTCCGTTTCCATCACACTCACGCTCCTGCTGTTACGAAAAAATCCCATCCCACTTTACCACATCATAGCACAAGCGCGGGCAAAGAGGAAGAGTAAAATTGAATGGTAAGATTTTTGCCGTTTCGCTCTGAAAAAGCAAGAAAATTTTGCGCAAATTCGTGTTTTTTATGTTGTAATTCCGCCTCCATTGCGTTACAATGTAGTGCGCTGGGAAACTGTCGATTGAAAGGGGCTTGACTTGTGTATGATAAATATCGTCCTGGTCGAACCCGAGATCCCCATGAACACCGGCAATGTGGCCCGCACCTGCGCGGCCACTGGCAGCACGCTCCATCTCATCGAGCCCCTGGGCTTTGACATCTCGGACAAGGCGGTCAAGCGGGCGGGCCTCGATTATTGGCATCTGGTGGACGTACACGTCTATGCGTCCCTGGATGATTTTTTTGCCCGAAATCCCCAGCCGGACCTGTGGCTCACCACCACCAGGTCTGCGCGCCGGTACAGCGACGCGGCGTACCGGGACGGCTGCTGGCTCTTTTTCGGGAAAGAGACGGCCGGGCTGCCGCCGGCGCTGCTGCAGCGGTACCCCGAGCGCTGCGTCCGCCTCCCCATGCGGGAGGAGGCCCGCAGCCTGAACCTGGCCAACACCGTGGCGGCGGTAACCTATGAGGCCCTCCGCCAGTTGGATTTCCCCGGCCTGATACAGGATGGGCACCGGGCCTGGGAGGAACAGAAAGCCTGCGCCATCCGGCGCTGAGCCGCCGCAATTCACCGTTTCGATCACACCTCCACCTGTAACCTTGAAAGGAGCTTTGCAAATGAACTATAACAAAAAGACCGTGAAGGACATCGACGTAGCGGGCAAGAAGGTCCTGCTCCGCTGCGACTTCAACGTGCCGCAGGACAAGGCCACCGGAGCCATTACCGATGACAAGCGCATCGTGGCCGCCCTGCCCACCATTGCGTACCTGCTGGATCAGAAGGCCGCCGTGATAGCGTGCTCCCATTTGGGCAAGCCCAAAGGCGAGTGGAAGCAGTCCCTGAGCCTGGCCCCTGTTGCAAAGCGCCTCTCCGAGTTGCTGGGCCGGGAAGTCCTCTTTGCCACGGATATCGTGGGAGAGGACGCCAAGGCCAAGGCCGCGGCGCTGAAACCCGGGGAGATCCTGTTACTGGAGAATCTGCGCTTTGATAAGCGGGAGGAGAAGAACGACCCGGAGTTTGCCAAGGAGCTCGCCTCCATGGCGGAGGTATATGTCTCCGATGCCTTCGGCACCGTGCATCGTGCCCATGCCTCCACTGCCGGCGTGGCGGCCTATCTGCCCGCCGTCTCCGGCTTCCTCATCGGCAAGGAGCTGGATATCATGGGCAAGGCGCTGGACGACCCCAAGCGCCCCTTCGTGGCTGTGCTGGGCGGCGCGAAGGTCTCCGACAAGATCAATGTGATCAACAACCTCCTGGAGAAGGCCGACACCATCATCATCGGGGGCGGCATGGCGTATACCTTTAAAAAGGCGGAGGGCTACACCATCGGCAAATCCCTCCTGGAAGAGGATAAGCTGGACTACGCGCGGGAAATGATGCAGAAGGCCGAGGCAAAGGGCGTGAAGTTCCTGCTGCCTGTGGACAACCTCTGTGCAGCGGAGTTTTCCGCCAGCGCAAAGCCTGTGCTGGAGGAGCAGAACATTCCGAACGAACTGATGGGAATGGACATTGGGCCCAAGGCCATCGAAGCCTTCTCCGATGCGGTGAAGGGCGCGGGCACTGTGGTGTGGAACGGGCCCATGGGCGTCTTTGAGTTCCCCGCCTTTGCCGGGGGCACCAAGGCCATGGCCAAAGCGCTGGCTGAGTCCGGCGCCATCACCATCGTGGGCGGAGGCGACTCTGCCGCGGCGGTGGAGCAGCTTGGCTACGCCGACAAGATGACCCATATCTCCACTGGCGGCGGCGCCTCTCTGGAATTCCTGGAGGGTAAGGAACTGCCCGGTGTGGCATGTTTGCTGGATAAATAAAAGCACAGGCAGGCGCATGGGGGAGACGGGAAAATGAAAAAGCGCCTGCGGCCTTCCGCCCGCAGGATATGTTTCGTAAAAGGCCGGGCTGATGTGCCGGTCGTTGCCCAACCCGCGCCGTGACAGCGCAATGAGCAAGAAGCGACAGATCAAACAGATAGAAAGGGGTCCGCGAAACCCATGAATAGAAGATACCGGAAAACGATCATTGCGGGAAACTGGAAGATGAACAAGACTCTCTCGGAGACCCGTGCCTTTGCCGAGGAGCTTAAGCCCATCCTGCCCAAGGGCAAGTGGTGTGACGTGGTGCTCTGCGTGCCCTATGTGAACATCCCCGCCGCGATCCGCCTGTTCAAGGACTGCCGGGTGGCCATCGGCGCGGAGAACTGCCACTATGAGGCCACCGGCGCCTACACCGGCGAGGTGTCGGCCGAGATGCTCAAGGAGCTGGGCGTAAAGTATGTCATCATCGGCCATTCCGAGCGTCGGCAGTATTACAACGAGACGGACCTCACGGTCAACAAGAAGGTACACGCTGCCCTGGAGGTGGGGCTGCGCCCCATCGTCTGCGTGGGCGAGAGCCTGGAGCAGCGGGAACTGGGCGTGACCATGGAGCTCATCGCCTATCAGGTGAAGTGCGCGCTCTCCGGCGTGAGCGCCGATAAGCTGCGCCATGTGGTCATCGCCTACGAACCGCTGTGGGCCATCGGTACGGGCAAGACCGCCACGGCCGAGCAGGCCGGTGAGGTCTGCCAGGCCATCCGCGCGGTGATCCGCAAACTGTACGGTGCCCGTGTGGCCCGCAGCGTGACCATCCAGTACGGCGGCTCCATGAATCCCAAGAATGCGGCTGAACTTCTGGCACAGCCCGACGTGGACGGCGGCCTGATCGGCGGCGCGTCTCTGAAGCCGGAGCAGTTCGTGGAGATCATCAACGCGGCCAACCAGGACGGCTGAGAGACGTTCCCAATCTCCAACTTTATAGATTCGAGGTTCCATCATGAACAAAACGCCTACCACTCTCATCATCATGGACGGGTTTGGACTCCGGAAGGAGACCGCGGGCAACGCCATTGCCAACGCGAAAAAGCCAAACCTGGACCGCATCTTTGCCTCCAATCCCGGCTGTAAGCTGTCCGCGTCCGGCCTGGATGTGGGGCTGCCCGCAGGGCAGATGGGCAATTCCGAGGTGGGACACACCAATATCGGCGCGGGCCGGGTGGTCTTTCAGGACTTGCCCCGGATCTCCAAGGCCATTCAGGACGGGGACTTTTTCACAAACGAGGCCTATGTTTCCGCAATGGACGACTGCAAGGCGAAGGGGACGGCGCTCCATGTCATGGGACTGCTGTCGGACGGCGGCGTTCACAGCCACATCGAGCACATCTTCGCACTCCTGGATATGGCCAAGCAGCGGGGACTGTCCAGGGTGTATATCCACGCCTTCCTGGACGGACGCGATGTACCCCCCTCCTCCGGCAAGGACTTTGTGGCGCGGTTGCAGGCCAAGTGCGAGGCGCTGGGCAACGCCAAGATCGGTGTGATCTCCGGCCGGTATTACGCCATGGACCGGGATAAGCGCTGGGACCGGGTGCAGAAGGCCTATGATGCGCTGGTGCTGGGAGAGGGCCCCTTTGAGCCGGACCCGGTGAATGCGGTGCAGAAATCCTACGACGCCGGCGTGACCGACGAGTTTGTGGTGCCTGTTGTCTGCTGTAAGGAGGCGGTCATTGGCGGGGAGGACTCCGTTGTCTTCATGAACTTCCGCCCGGACCGGGCGCGGGAGATCACCCGTTGTCTGGTGGATCCGCACTTTACCGATGTGGAGCGGAAGAAGGGATTTTTCCCCCTCCACTATGTCTGCACCACCGAGTACGACGTCACTATGCCCAATGTGACGGTGGCATTCCCCCACCATAAGCTCACCAATATTTTCGGCGAATATATCTCCAAGCTGGGACTTACCCAGCTCCGGATCGCAGAGACGGAAAAATATGCGCACGTCACATTTTTCTTCAATGGCGGCGTGGAGCAGGTGTTTCCCGGCGAAGACCGGGTGCTCATCCCCTCTCCCAAGGTGCCCACCTACGATCTCAAGCCCGACATGAGCGCCCGCGAGGTCACGGACGCCTGTGTGGAGCGGATCGAAAGCGGCAGCTATGATGTGATCATTCTGAATTTTGCAAACTGTGATATGGTAGGCCACACCGGCGTCTACGAGGCCGCCCGCCTGGCAGTGGAGACGGTGGACGAATGCGTGGCCAGAGTGGTGGAGGCCACCTCCCGCATGGGCGGGATCACCCTCATCACGGCCGATCACGGCAATGCGGACCGGATGCTGGAGGACGATGGTGTGACGCCCTATACGGCGCACACCACCAATCCTGTCCCCTTCTATATCGTCGGGGCTGATGTGAAGCTCCGGGACGGCAAGCTGGCGGATATCGCCCCCACTATGCTGGACCTGATGGGGCTCCAAAAGCCCGCCGAGATGGATGGGGAGACCCTGATCGTTTCTTGAGATGCGTGTTCGGGCGGCGTGACCGCCCTGACAGGAATAGACGCGGCCCACAGGGGCGGCCGCGCAACTTGAAAGGAGATCATACCAATGAAGCAGATCATCGAAATCGTTGACGTTCTGGGCCGCGAGATTCTGGACTCCCGCGGCAACCCCACCGTGGAGGTGGAGGTCTATCTGGAGGACGGGACCGTAGGCCGCGCCGCAGTGCCTTCCGGTGCCTCCACCGGCATTTACGAGGCCTGTGAGCTCCGGGACGGCGACAAGAGCCGCTACCTGGGCAAAGGCGTGCTCAACGCTGTAGAGAATGTGAACACGGAGATCGCCGAGTGTCTGGTGGGCATGAACGTGCTGGACCAGGTGTCCATCGACAAGGCCATGCTGGAGCTGGACGGCACGCCCAACAAGACCCGTCTGGGCGCCAATGCCATTCTGGGCGCCTCTCTGGCCTGCGCCAAGGCGGCCGCGGAGAGTCTGGGCTGCTCGCTCTATAATTATATCGGCGGCGTGAACGCCAAGACCCTGCCCGTGCCCATGATGAATATCCTCAACGGCGGCGCACACGCCACCAACAATGTGGATATCCAGGAGTTCATGATCATGCCTGTGGGCGCCTGCTGCTTCCGCGAGGCTCTGCGGATGTGCGCCGAGGTCTTCCACACCCTGAAGGGTGTGCTGAAGGAGAACGGCACTCCCGCCGCCGGCGTGGGCGACGAGGGCGGCTACGCCCCCAACCTAAAGAAGGATGAGGACGCCCTGAAGGTCATTGTCCAGGCCATTGAGAAGGCCGGCTTCAAGCCCGGCGAGGACTTTATGATCGCCATCGACGCCGCCACCTCCGAGTGGTACAACGACGAGACCGGCTGCTATGATCTGCCCAAGGCCAAAAAGACCATGACCAAGCAACAGATGGTCAACATGTGGAAGAACTTCGCGGCCAAGTATCCCATCATCTCCCTGGAGGACGGCATGGGCGAGAACGACTGGGAGGGCTGGGCCATGCTCACCAAGGCCATCGGCGACAAGGTCCAGCTGGTGGGCGACGACCTGTTTGTCACCAACACGCAGCGCCTCTCCACCGGTATCGAAAAGAAGGTGGCCAACGCCATCCTCATCAAGGTCAATCAGATCGGCACCCTCACCGAGACGCTGGACGCCATCCAGATGGCCAACCGTGCCGGCTATACCGCCATCGTATCCCACCGCTCCGGAGAGACCGAGGACGCCACCATCGCTGATATCGCCGTGGCACTGAACGCCGGGCAGATCAAGACCGGCGCCCCGAGCCGCACCGACCGCGTGGCAAAGTACAATCAGCTCCTGCGCATCGAGGAAGAGCTGGACGATGTGGCGGAGTATCCCGGCAAGAAGGCGTTTTTCAACCTGAACAAGTAAGCGGCTGCCGCAGAGAAAAGGAGGTCCCCGACCATCGGCCGGGGACCTCCTTTTGTCTTACGAGTCGGCTCGAGGCCCTGGAATGGAAAACAGCACCGGAAAGAGGAGCGGCATCACAGCTTTTCCGCCATCACCCGCTTGACCAGATCGGCGGATACCAGATGTCTGACCATCTCCTTACAGGTGGTCAGAGCCTGGACGGACACGAACTCATAACGTCCGTGGGCGTACTGGGTTCCGCATGGCAGGTTGGGGCAGGGGAGGCCCTTGCTGGTGAGCTGGCTGCCGTCGGTGCCGCCGCGGATGGCCACAGCCACCGGATCCTCCACACCGGCCAGGCGCATGGCGGCCACGGCCAGCGCCACGATCTCGGGCTTATCTTCCAGCCATTTGGCCATGTTGGGGTACTGGTCGGTGATCTCCAGGCGGATGCAGTCGGAGCCCCAACGGCGGCGCAGCTCCTCCGCGGCCTTTTCCATCACGGCCTTCCGCTCTGCAAAGCGGGCGGAGTCGTGGTCGCGGATGAGATAGATCATCCTGGTCTCCTCCACGTTGCCGGTGAGGGAGAGCAGGTGGAAGAAGCCCTCCCGCCCATCGGTGTGGAAGGGGGTCTCCAGAGGCGGCAGGAGCGCGTTGAAGTCCATGGACATCAGCAGCGCGCTCTTCATCAGCCCTTTGGAGGAGCCGGGATGGACGGACAGCCCGGTAAGCGTGACCTGGGCCTGGGCGGCGTTGAAGGTCTCATAGGCGTATTCGTTGGGGGCGGGACCATCCAGTGTGTAGGCGAAGTCCGCGCCGAAGCCGGGAATATCAAAGCCCAGAGGACCGCGGCCGATCTCCTCGTCGGGGGTGAAGGCCACCTTGACAGTCCCATGGGGGGTGCCGGCGGCGATAAGATCCTCCAGTGCCTGAAGGATTACGGCGATACCACCCTTGTCGTCCGCACCCAGGAGAGTCCGCCCATCGGCAAAGATCAGATCTTCACCCAAGAAGCGGTCCAGCTCCGGAAAGTGTTCGGCGTCCATCACCACGCCCAGCTCCCGGTTGATTACCAACTCGCCGCCGTCGTAGTGGAGGATTTGAGGGTTGACATCCTTGCCCGTCAGATCTGGGGAGGTGTCCATATGGGCCAGCAGGCCGATGACGGGGAGAGCGCCGCATCCGGGGGTGGCCGGAAGGGTGGCATATACATAGCAATGCTCATCCACATGGGCGTCGGTGAGTCCCAGCTCCCGCAGTTCATCCACTAGAAGCCGGGCCAGATCGAATTCCCGCGCGGCGCTGGGCAGGACGCCCGGCGGAGCACTGGGATCGCTTTCGGTATGGATGCGCACATAGCGCAGGAAACGGGATACGACTTTTTCCATGGTTTAACCTCCTATCCGGCCGCACTGCCGGGAGCGACCGGTACTGTATGGGGCTACGGCGGAACACAGTGGGAAAAGGGAGCGGTGGTCAGCCCTTGTCCGACGGCTCCTTTTCCGGCAGTACCACGACCCGGATCTCCAAAACGCGGCGGTGATCCACCTTCGTCACCGTTACATCCAGATTTTCATAGACAAAATGGTCGCCCTCCTCAGGCACCCTGCCCACCTCCTCCATGACCCAGCCGGAGACCGTGGTGGAGTCGCGCTCTCCCTTGATGGAGAAGAGGTCGTAGAGGTCGGTGAGGTTGGCGTTACAGGAGATGAGGTAGCTCCCATCCTCCTGCTTTTTGAATTCCTCGATGACCTCGTCGTGCTCGTCCCAGATCTCTCCCACCAGCTCTTCCACGATATCTTCCAGTGTGCAGAGACCCTCGGTGCCGCCGTATTCGTCCACCACAATGACCATGTGGGCCTTCTCCCGCTGGAGGATGCGCAGCAGATCGGAGATTTTAGTGTTGGCGGTGGTGTAGAGGACGGTGGCGATAATGGCGGACACGTCGCTTTGACCATGGTAGCGGGCGGCATGGAAGTCCTTTTCGTGGATGACGCCCACGATATTGTCGATGTCCTCATGGTATACGGGCAGGCGGGAATAGCCGTTTTCCGCAAAGACTTTGGCGATCTCGTCCATGGAGTCGGTATCCTCCACGGCCACGATATCCACCCGGGGGGTGAGGATCTCCTCCACCTCCAGGTCGCTGAACTCGATGGCGGAGCGGATCAGCGCGCTCTCATCCTGGTCCAGGCCGCCCTCGTTTTCGGCCTCAGAGACCATGGTGATAAGCTCCTCTTCCGTGATTCCCGCATTCCCCTGCTTCCGGATAATCAGACTGAGGAACTTCTTCCACTGGGCGGCCAGGAAGGTGAGGGGACGCAGCAGGGCCATGAGCAGCCGCAGAAAGGGGGCGGAGAACATGGCGAATTGCTCGGGAAACTCCTTGGCCATGCTTTTGGGGGAGATCTCGCCGAAGATAAGGATCACGATGGTGACCACGAGGGTGGCGACGGCCGGCCCCTGGGCCTCACCCAGCAGAGAGATGAACAGCAGTGTGGCAAGCGAGGTGGACGCATTGTTGACCACGTTGTTGCCGATGAGGATGGTGGACAGCAGCCGGTCATAATCATCGGCCAGGGCCAGGGTGGAGGCGGCCCGCCGGTCCCCAGCCTCCGCCCTGCTCTTCAGACGAATGCGGTTGAGAGAGGTAAAGGCGGTCTCTGTGGCGGAAAAATAGGCGGAAAAGACGACCAGGACAAGAATGGCGACGAGCTTGGCAATACTGGACGGGTCCATGAGGACAGATCAACTCCATTTTTTAGATTGAGATTTTGTGTACAAAAGGACAGCCCTATGCCGCGCTGCGGCTAAGGCTGCCCTCTTTGTCATCCTGTGCAGTTACTGGGCGGAGGTTGGTCCACGGGGACTCACCGACCCCTTTCAAAATATTTGTCTTTCAGTATAGCAGAGCTCTCCTGTAATTGCAAGGGAAAAATCAGCGCATTCCTTCTTCCAGTGTATAGCAGTTATGTTGAACACAAAAGGGAATGAGGACTTTCTCAAAGGTTGCGCAGATATCAAAAATTGATAAAATTGACTTTGGATAAAATACGGAAATGTATGCCAGTTCGAGAACTCCCGGTCTGCGGGGGCGCCCCATTTTGAGGCGTCCCCTTATTGTTTCGACGGAGGGTGCTCCAAATGTACAACAGATAAGAGAAAAGGAAAATCAGCGCCCATTGCGCTTGGGCATTTCAAAAAAGCGCATATCCCGTCCACACGCGCGGGTGAGGAAATCCTTGAAATCCGCCGCCTCTCCCACGGTAAAATCCGTTTTGCGGGCCAGAACACACTGTCCGCTTTTCAGAAAGACCAGAAAATACCGCTCAGTCTCCACCAGGTCGGTGACCTGAGAGTAGGGGGTCTCCACACTGCCCGCGCTGTCGGAGGCATCCAGCTTGTCATCATAGAAGCGGTAGCGGGTGGGGATGCCGTAGAATTTGTTTTTTTTGGCCGCCTTCACCACGCGGTCCAGCAGCCGGTGACACACCTGACGGGCGGCAAAACGGTCCACATAGGGGACCAACAGGAGCACGATGGCCAGCGTCGTGATGCCGGAGCCCAAAGCTCGGATCGAAGTGTAGTTGCCGCCGGCGGCGATCCACCAAACGCACAGGGCCAGTACGACGGCGAGGGCATACAGGCTTTTGATGGAGTTTTTTTCATGCAGCATATAGTGGGCGGTCACCATATTGTTGTAAGCATCCTGGTCGTGGGCGGTCTCCACCTGAAAGTTCGGCTCCATGAACATCAACTCCTCCTCAATTGTGCGCACTGCTCATCCGTAAGCGGGACGCCGCCGCCCAGCAGGCGGACGCCCAGACAGATCTGCGCGGTGTGCTCCAGCGTCTCCATCCGCCAATAGGCCTGCTCCAGGTCCGGACCCAGCGTAACGGCACCGTGATTGGCCAGAAGGACCGCGTCGTGGTCGTCGAGCAGAGGGCCGGCGGCGGCGGACAGTGCCGGGGTACCGGTACGGGCATAGGGGGCACAGGGAACAGGGCCCAGGACCATCAGGGCCTCGCCCAGAATGGACGCATCCAAAGCTTTGCGGGCGCAGGCGAATGCTGTGGAGGCGGGGGGATGGGCATGACAGATGCCGCCCACATCGCGCCGGCGGCGGTAACACTCCAAATGAAGGGGCGTCTCGGAGGAGGGGAGGTAAGCCCCGCTGGACTCCACCACCCGTCCCTCGCTGTCCACGACCACGGGCATATCCGTGGTGAGAAAGCCTTTGCTGACGCCGGCGGGGGTCACCAGAAAAAGCCCCTCCCCCAGACGGCGGCTGAGGTTTCCATCGTTGGAGGCCACCCAGCCCCGCTCCCACATCCGACGTCCCAGCTCGCATATGAGCCGGCGCTGGGTCTCATAATCCATATTGCACTCTCCTTTATGCGGATCGACTGTATCTATCATTATAATGCCCCGAGACGGGGCTGGCAAGTCCGAAGGAAAAAGAAAGGCTCTCCGCGCTGCGGAGAGCCTTAAAATGCCGTGGGGGTCCGACTTTTCCAGAGGCGGAGAGGCATCGTCCGTCCCTCTGTGTCCTGTGCCGCCCAGGGAATACAGAGCATTCCGCCTCGCGGGGCGGGGTGATGGCCCTATCCCCGCCAGCTGAACACGTCCAGACCGGTTTTTGGCAGCCGGAAGGCGGTCGGGACGAGCCGGAGAGAAAAAGCTACCGCTGGCCCAACGGCTGATAGGTCCGGTGTTGCCCCACATATTTGTAGGCGGGGCGGATGATCTTTCCCATATTGATGAGCTCTTCGATCCGATGGGCGCTCCAGCCGGCGATGCGGGCCATGGCGAAGAGAGGCGTATAGAGCTCCAGGGGGAGATCCAGCATATGATAGACGAAGCCGGAATAGAAGTCCACGTTGGCGGCCACGCCCTTATAGATCTTGCGCTCGTCGGCGATGACCTGGGGAGCCAGGCGTTCCACACGGGAGTAGAGCTCATATTCATCGGTGCGGCCCTTTTCCCGAGAGAGGGTCTCCACAAAGCCGCGCAGGATGTTGGCGCGGGGGTCGGAGAGGGAGTAGACTGCGTGGCCCATGCCGTAGATGAGGCCGGCGTGGTCGAATGCCTTGCCGTGGAGGAGGGCGCGCAGGTGGGCTTTGATCTCGTCCTCGTCGGACCAGTCCTTCACGCTGGCCTTGATGTCCTCAAACATCCGCACCACTTTGATGTTGGCGCCGCCGTGCTTGGGACCTTTGAGGGAGGCCAGCGCTGCGGCCATACAGGAGTAGGTGTCGGTTCCCGAGGAGGTGACCACATGGGTGGTAAAGGTGGAGTTGTTGCCGCCGCCGTGCTCCGCGTGGAGCATGAGGCAGATATCCAGAATGTGGGCCTCCCAGAAGGAGTAGGAGGAGTCGGCGCGGAGCAGCGTGAGGATGTTCTCCGCTGTGGAGAGCTCCGGACGGGGGGCATGGATGAAGAGGGAATTCCCCTCCTTGTAGTGATAGGCCTGATAGCCGTAGACGGCGTAGAGAGGGAAGGTGGCGATAAGCTGCATACACTGCCGCACCACATTGGGCAAACTGATGTCGTCGGTTTTGTCGTCATAGGATGCGATGGAGAGAACGCATTTGGCCAGGGAGTTCATCATATCCTGGGTGGGGGACTTGAGGATGACGTCCCGGACAAAGTTTTTTGGAAGCGTGCGGTAGTAGGAGAGCTGGGCGGAAAAGACGGAGAGCTCCGTCTCCGTGGGAAGCTGACCGAAGAGAAGCAGGTAAGCGGTCTCTTCAAAGCCGAAGCGCTTTTCGCGCAGGGCGGAACCCACCAGGTCCTGAATGTTATAGCCGCGGTAATAGAGTTCGCCCTCGCAGGGGAGCTCCTCCCCGTCCACCATCTTTTTTGAGACGATGTCGGAGATCTCTGTCAGTCCCGCCAGGACGCCCTTGCCGTTCAGGTCGCGGAGGCCGCGCTTCACATCGTAGCGCACGTAGTCGTCCGCGGCAATGGAGCTGTTCTCCAGGCTGCGGCGCGCCAAGGCCTCAATGGCGGGGGTCACATCGCTGTAGTTGGGGTTGCTGGCCATGTTAAGATCGCACTCCTTTCTGTGTAAAGCACAGCCGGAGGAAGCTCCCCCGGCTGGTGGTCTATATTATCAAATTTACTTTATCATATAAATGTTACCATTCTGTGAATGGAGAAAAGTTTCGTTTTGCGAAAAAACTGCGGAGAACGGCGCGGCGGAGAGAAAGAGGCAGGGCGGTCTGCTCTGGCAGACCGCCCTGTTGGGACGGGGGAGGTAAGACTATTCCAGGGCCTCCAGCTCTTCCAGCCAAAGGACGGCCACGGCGTCCGATGGCATCCTCCAGTCGCCCCTGGGAGAGAGGGTGACAGAGCCCACCTTGGGCCCGTCCGGCAGACAGGAGCGCTTGAACTGCTGGTTGAAAAAGCGGCGGTAGAAGGTTTTTTCCCACTTCAGGATGGTGGCCCTGTCATAGCTCCGGCCAAAGGCATGCTCGGCAAGGCGCAGCACTTTTCTGGGCGGGAAGGCCCAGCGAATGGCATAGTAGAGGAAAAAGTCGTGGAGCTCATAGGGGCCCACCAAATCCTCGGTCTTTTGAGAGATCTGACCGTTGATGGCGGGCAGCAGCTCGGGAGACACGGGGGTATCCAAAATGTCCGCCAGTACGTGGGAGAGCTCCGGCTCGCTCTCGGCCTTGTCGCCGCAGACGTAGGAGACCAGATGCCGCACCAGGGTCTTGGGGATGGAGGCGTTGACGCCGTACATGGACATGTGGTCCCCGTTATAGGTAGCCCAGCCCAGGGCCAGTTCGGAGAGGTCGCCGGTACCTACCACCATGCCGCCCACTTGGTTGGCGATATCCATCAGCACCTGGGTCCGCTCCCGGGCCTGGCCGTTTTCAAAGGTAACGTCATGGGTTTCCATGCTCTGGCCAATGTCCCGGAAATGCTGCTTCACCGCCTCGCCGATATCGATGCGCTTCAGGGTGGCGCCCAGGCGGCGGGAGAGCTCCACGGCATTGTCCCGGGTACGGTCCGTGGTGCCGAAGCAGGGCATGGTGACGGCGATGATGTCGCTGGCCGGACGGTCCAGGAGGCGCATGGCGATGGCGGCAATGAGGATGGCCAGGGTGGAGTCCAGTCCGCCGGAGAGGCCCACCACGACGGCGGCGGCCCGGGTGTGCTCGATGCGTTTTTTGAGCCCCATAGCCGCGATCTTCAGGATCTCGTCGCAACGCTCCGCCCGGTCTCCGGCGTCCTCGGGTACGAAGGGGGTGGGGGAGACATAGCGGGTGAGCGTGGTGGTGGAGGGGGCCAGATCGAAGCTCACCCGCAGCGTCGAGTCGTTTGGAGCGGCCGGGAAGGTGCTCAAACGGCGGCGCTCGGAGAGCAGACGATTGATGTCCACCTCTGACACGGTGAGGCCGGAGGCAAAATTGCGGCTCTCGTCCAGGAGAACGCCGTTTTCCGCGATGAGATCGTGCCCGGCAAACACCAGATCGGTGGTGGATTCCCCCTCGCCGGCGTCGGCGTAAAGATAGCCGCAGACCAGACGGGCGGACTGCCCGGTGACCAGAGAGCGACGGTAGACGTCTTTCCCCACGGTCTCATCGCTGGCCGAGAGATTCAGGATCAGCGTGGCACCGGCCTGGGCCAGTCTGACCGACGGCGGCTGGGGAGCCCACAGGTCTTCACACAGCTCTACTCCGATGGTGAGACCGGGCAGCGTCTCGCAGGAGAAGAGCACGTCGGTGCCGAAGACCGTCTCCTGGGAGCAGAGGGTGAAGAGCCGGTCTGCGGGCCCTCCGGGGGTGAACCATCGCTTTTCGTAGAATTCGCCGTAGTTGGGCAGATGGGTCTTGGGGACCACGCCCAGAATCTCACCCTTGTGGATGACCGCCGCACAGTTGTAGAGCTTGTTGTGCCGGCGGACCGGCAGCCCGACGGCAGCGATCATATCCAGGCTCCTGGTGGCCTCCAGCACCGTGGAGAGGGCCTCCTCGGCGCCGTCCAGAAGGGTGTCCTGGAGGAACAGGTCCCCGCAGGTATAGCCGGTGAGGCACAGCTCCGGGAGGCACAGCACCCGCACACCCTGGCGGTAGGCCTCCCGCATGAGGGTAAAGCAGCTCTCGGCGTTGTAACGGCAGTCGGCCACCCGGATGGCGGGCGTGCCGGCGGCGACCTTGACAAAACCATCGCGCATGAAAAAGACCTCCTTTGCGTTGCAGATATTGTACCCCAAAATGGGAGCCTTTGCAACAAAAGGGAGAGGAAGCGAGGGGGAGCGAGCAAAAGTTTTCCATCTTTCACTTTTGACGGGCTTGACAAACGGGCGGGCATCCGGTATAATTCCACTGTTCAAAAGGGAGTAGTCGCAAGTTCCTCCATCAACATCACGGTCCGGTCAGGGCCTGGTGGAGGGCGCCGATTCCGGTGACAAGACTTTTGAGTATGGGCTTTGAGGATTCGAAGCCCATACTCAAAAGTCTTTTTTGCTATAAGCATAGCAAAAGGGTCATGCGCGCCTATGACGGCACGGTCCGGAATCAAAGCGTGTGGGCCTGGACGACCTGCATGCACAAAGACTTCATGTGTCCGCTTCTGACCGTTTATCGTGGTGCGCCAATGGCGCATGAAGTTTTATGCCCGATTGGACAAGATAGATGCAGAAGGAGTGTGGCAAGTGTGGAATCCTCATTTTTCAACCGCACCGTGGAAGAGACCCTGAGCGCCCTCGGAGGGACGAAGGCGGGGCTTACTTCCAAGGAGGCGGCCGAGCGCCTCCAGAAACACGGCAAAAACGCCCTGGCGGAGGGGAAGAAGAAGTCCGGACTCCAGGTGTTTCTGGACCAGTTCAAGGACCTGCTGGTGGTGATCCTCATCATTGCGGCCCTGATCTCCATGGTGTCGGATAACGTGGAGAGCACGGTCGTCATCTTTGCGGTCCTGATCCTCAACGCCGTACTGGGTACGGTCCAGCACTTCAAGGCGGAGAAGTCCCTGGAGAGTCTGAAGGCCATGTCCTCGCCCAGCGCAAAAGTGCTCCGGGACGGCGTGCGGTCCGTGGTGCCTTCGGCCCAGGTGGTGCCCGGCGACATTGTGGAGCTGGAGGCCGGCGACATGGTGGTGGCCGACGGAAGAATCCTGGAAAATTTTTCGCTGAAGGTCAATGAGAGCTCCCTCACCGGTGAGAGCGAGGGCGTGGAGAAGACCTCGGATGTGATCGCCGCGGAGAAGGTGGCGCTGGGCGACCAGAAAAACATGGTGTTTTCCGGCTCCCTGGTGACCTATGGGCGGGCCACGGTAGTGGTCACGGGCACGGGTATGGACACCGAGCTGGGCAAGGTGGCCGCCCTGATGAACCGGACCCAGCAGCGCAAGACCCCCCTCCAGGAGAGTCTGGACGACTTCAGCAAGAAGCTGGCCACGGCCATCCTGGGGATCTGTGTGGTGGTATTTGCCCTGTCCCTGTTCCATCATATGGCGCTGCTGGACTCGCTGATGTTTGCCGTGGCGCTGGCGGTGGCCGCCATCCCGGAGGCCCTCAGCTCCATCATTACCATCGTCCAGGCCATGGGCACCCAGAAGATGGCACGGCAGAACGCCATCATCAAGGACCTCAAGGCGGTGGAGACGCTGGGCTCGGTGTCTGTGATCTGCTCCGACAAGACCGGCACTCTCACCCAGAACAGGATGACGCCCCAGAAGATCTACGCCGACGGCTCCCTTCTGGAGGGGGACGACCTGGATCTGGTAAACGATGTGCAGCGGCTGCTCCTGAAGGCGGCCCTCCTGGCCAGCGACGCCACCACCAATGTGGAGGACGGCACCGCCATCGGCGACCCCACTGAGGTGGCCCTGGTCATGCTGGGGGACCGCATCGGCGTAGACGAGGAGCTTTACCGCAGGCACCACCCCCGTCTGGGGGAGCTGGCCTTTGATTCCGACCGCAAGCTGATGTCCACCCTCCACGAGATCGAAGGGGTCCCCACCCTATACACGAAGGGCGCCATTGACGTGCTGCTGGACCGTTCCCGGTATGTCCTTACCCGGGAGGGACAGGTGCCCATGACGCCTGAGTGGAGGGAGCGCATCTCCCGGGTCAACATGGAGCTCTCCATGGAGGGCCTGCGGGTACTGGCCTTCTCCTACCGTGAGCTCCCGGAGGTCCGGGCGCTCACCCTGGAGGACGAGCGGGACTTTACCTTCATCGGCCTCATCTCCATGATCGACCCGCCCCGGCCGGAGGCCGTCCAGGCCGTGGCCGATGCCAAGCGAGGCGGGATCCGCACCATCATGATCACCGGCGACCATAAGGTCACTGCGACTGCCATCGCCCGGCAGATCGGCATCTTCCGGGAAGGGGACGAGGCGGTGTCCGGCGTGGAGCTCTCCGATATGAGTGACCACGACCTGGATGAGCGCCTGGAGCGGATCTCCGTCTACGCCCGGGTATCGCCGGAACATAAAATACGCATTGTAGAGGCGTGGCAGCGCAAGGGAAAGATCGTCTCCATGACGGGCGACGGCGTGAACGACGCCCCGGCCCTCAAAGCCGCCAACATCGGCGTGGCCATGGGAATCACCGGTACGGAGGTGTCCAAGGACGCGGCCTCCATGATCCTGGCGGACGACAACTTTGCCACCATCGTCAAGGCGGTGGTCAACGGGCGGGGCGTCTATACCAACATCAAAAACGCCATCAACTTTCTTCTTTCCGGCAACATGGCGGGCATTCTCAGCGTCCTCTTCACCTCCATCCTGGGCCTGAGCATGCCTTTTGCACCGGTCCATCTGCTGTTCATCAATCTCCTTACCGACTCGCTGCCCGCCATCGCCATCGGGGTGGAGCCCGCGCGGAAGGGCCTGCTGGACCAGCCGCCCCGGGACCCCAACGAGCCCATTCTCACCCGGGGATTGATGCTCAAGATCCTGGCCTACGGCGCGCTGATCGCCTGTGCTACCATGGGAGCCTATTTTATCGGGCTCAATGCCGACAACGGCGGAGCGGGGCTGGCCATGACCCTGGCCTTCTCCACGCTGACGCTGGCCCGGCTGTTCCACGGGTTCAACTGCCGGGGCATCGAGTCCATCTTCAGGCTGGGCCTCACCACCAACAGGGCGAGCCTGGGCGCCTTTGCCGCCGGCGTGGTACTGCTGCTGGCGGTGCTGTTCCTCCCCGGCCTCAACGCCCTCTTCCAGGTGAGCCCCTTCACCATGGCCCAGTTCGGCTGGGTAATCCTCCTGGCGTTCCTGCCCACGGTGGTGATTCAGATCTACAAGGTGATCCATGACGCCGTGCGTCGGAAGAACAGATAAGTCCATTCAAACAGGGCCGCCCATTTCATGGGCGGCCCTGTTTGAATGGATCACGGCGCGGGGTGAAAACACCGGCGGAGTGCGAAGAGCCGGTTCATAAGGGCCAGACTCACCAACAGGCCGGCCAGGGACAGGGCGACGGAGAGCCACGGAGCCGGTCCGCCGCACAGGTCGGAGAGGGGCCCGACCAGGGCCAGGCCGGTGAGAAGCAGCACCTGGAGCGTCCGCAGCCGCAGCAGATGCCGGTCCAGGTCTGCGCCCTCCGGCTGGTACCGGGCGGCCAGCAGAGCCAGGTCGGTAAAAAGCTGGAAGTGGAAGTAGAGGGAGGCGGCCTGGAGGATCACGTCCAGAGGATAGAAGCAGCCGTCCAGACTGCCGCCGGTCCAGGAATAGAGCCAACCGGCTCCCGCCCACGCGCCCAACAGGGCGCACAGGGGCCGGAGGAGGGACAGGTCCCGGACCTCCCCTTCCAGCGCACCGATGGCGCTCCAAAAGAGCAGATAGCCGACGAAGGCGGGGAGAATGCTCACCGTCCCCAGGTTGACGTCCAGATAGAGGAAGAGATAGCCCCAGGCGGCGTGGGAGACGCCCCGATAGAGGGCTTCCGGATGAGAGGTCATGCTGCACCTCCTTCTACAGGGAGCAGGGTGGCCTGCCGGGAGGTCCCTCCGGCGGTGAGCTCCACCAGGTAGCCGGCGGGCCATACCGGCGTGTCGTTGGGGTCGCCGCCCAGATAAGTCCCGCCGCCGTCGGAGAGCGTACCGTCCCAGGGGCTGGGGCCGCTGTTGGAGCTGTTGCCCCAGAAGGCCCCGGTGCTGCTGCTGCCGCTTCCCGCGCCGTATTTGAGCGCGGGGTGGCTGCCGTCGGCAGAGAGGGGGACGGCGGCATAGCGGACCTCGCCCAAGGCGGCCCGCTGGTCCTCGTTGCCGGTAAAGACGGCTGTGAAGGAATAGGACGCGTAGGCCCTGGCAAAGCGGGCATAGGGCTTGACGGCGGTGTCGAAGGCGGAGGCGCCCGGGTGCCAGGACAGGCCGGTCTGGGACTGAATGGCATTGT
>OGDN01002737.1_pt1 | contig 21289 bp, 14 predicted proteins | sample 1570271 | NCBI WGS metagenome assembly OGDN01 (sample SAMEA4384481, study PRJEB24528) | human gut metagenome | reverse complement strand
ACGTTCAGGGCCGTGGCGAAACCGTCGCGGGAGGTTTCGATGAAGCGCTTGGTCAGGTCTTCACGGTTGGCGAAGGCGACGGAATGGACGAGCACGTCCACGCTGCCCCATTTTTCTTTCACGAGCGCGGCGGCGGCGGCGATGTCCTCGTCGCTGGTCACGTCGCAGGGGAAGATAAACTCACCGCCGAGCTCTTCGGAGATGGGTTCCACGCGCTTGTGGATGGCTTCACCGGCATAGCTGAACGCCAGCCGGGCGCCTTGTTCCTTAAAGCAGGAAGCGATTCCGTACGCGATGCTTCTGTTGTTGGCTACCCCGAAGATGAGGCACTTTTTGTCTTTCAACAGCATGGTTTCCTCGTAGTTGGTACTGAGTGGAAAAGGGGCCTCCGGCGGCCGGGGAAAAGCTCCCCCAGTGACGGGCAAACCGGGATGATCCGTGAATCTCCCTTCCGCCGTCGGCGGAAAGGCGGTTTTCCAGGCTGCGAAGAGGCCGGTAATGAGTGGTGCGGAAATTCCCGCGAACGGGCTTGATGGCATCAGCCATACGCGCCCGGCAAGCGTTTCCGCCGCCCGGTTTTCCGCCTGCCGAGTGTTGCGGGCGGAGTGCGGGCAAGCTCAGAGGAGGCTCTTTGAGATAAAGAGTTCCTCCTCCGGTTTTCCCTCATTTTATATTAGAGAGCAAGCTCGGAGCCGGTCAGAATGCGGTAGGCTTCGAGATATTTGTTCTGGGTGGCTTCGACCACCTCCTTGGGCAGGGCGGGCGGCGGCGGGGTCTTGTCCCACGGCTGTCCGGACAGCCAGTCGCGGAGGTACTGCTTGTCGAAGCTCGGCTGGCTCTGGCCCGCCTTATAGCCCTCGGCGGGCCAGAAGCGGGAGGAGTCGGGCGTCAGCACTTCGTCGATGAGGATCAGCTCGCCGTCGACCATGCCGAACTCGAACTTGGTGTCGGCAATGATGATGCCGCGGCTTTCAGCCCACGCGCGGCCTTCCTTGAAGAGGGCCAGGGCGATGTTCTCAAAGGCGGTGAGGGTGTCCAGCAGGTTGCAGTCCTGGAAGACGAAGCCCAGCCGCTCCCGGCGGAAGCGGGAGAGGGCCTTGCCCCGGAGGGCGGTGACGTCGGTGCCGTCCACGGTGATGGTGCCGGAAGAGGGACGGTCGATGGTGGACACACAGTTCAAAAGGGTGGTCTTGCCCGAGCCGGACGCGCCCATAACGCCCACGAACTCGCCGGGGAGCACGTCGAAGCTGAGGTCGTCCAGGGCCCGGGTGTGGCTGCCCCGGTCACCGTAGACCTTTTGCAGATGTGAGACGGATAGGATGGGTTCCATAAGAAAAATCCTCCTTCGTGTTGCTATCAGGCTACCACGAAGGAGGTAAATTTTCCTTGAGAAGGAGTGAAGAAAAGATAAAGTTTTTCCGGCGGCGCCCTCCCCGCCGCCGGGGTGCTACACCGTCAGCCCGAACCGGACCATCCAGGCGTTGAGCTGCACCAGGTAGGCCAGCATCTGGGGCCCGGCCATGAGCTGGCCGAACCAGGGCCGGCCGTAGTCGCCGGCGGAGGTGAGCAGGCCCTCCCGCAGGGCCCGGGCGTTCACCAGGGCGTGAAGGGGGGCCGCCGGGTCATCCAGAATGGCGGCCAGCCGGGCGCGCACCAGCTCTTCGTAGAGGGGATTGTGGGTCTTGGGATAGGGGGACTTGGGCCGTGTGCGCACGTCCTCGGGCAGCAGCCCCTCCGCCGCGTCCCGTAGCACCTGTTTGCGGCGGCCGTTCATGGCCTTCATGCTCCAGGGGATGTTCCAGACGTATTCCACCAGGTGGTGGTCGCAGAAGGGGACCCGGACCTCCAGGCCGGAGGCCATGGACATGCGGTCCTTCCGGTCCAGCAGGGTGGTCATGAACCAGTTGAGGTTGAGCCAGGCCACCTCCCGTCGCCGGGCGTTCTCCGGGTCCTCCCCCTCCAGCCGGGGCGTCTGGGCCACGGACGCCCGGTAGCGGTAGTCTACATAATCCGAGACGCCCAGACGCTTCCACAGTCCGGCATCAAAGACCTCCCGCCGGGCGTCCAGATCCCGGCACCAGGGGAAGGTGTCGGCGTGGAGCATTTCGGGCCGCTCGAACCAGGGATAGCCGCCGAACACCTCGTCGGCGCACTCACCTGAAAGGGCCACCACATGCCGCTCCGCCACCCGGCGGCAGAAATAGAGGAGGGAAGAGTCCACGTCGGCCATGCCGGGCAGGTCCTTGGCCGCCACCGCGTCGTCCAGCAGGGCGCACAGGTCCGGTATGGGGCAGGTGAGCACGGTATGCCGGGTGTGGAAGGCCTCCGTCATCCGCTCCACCCAGGGCTGGTCGGCGTCGGGCTGGAAGGAGGAGGGCGTGAAGTATTTGGCGTTGTCCGTGTAGTCGAAGGAATAGGTCTCCAGGGCGGGCAGCCCCCGGCGCTGGTAGTCCCGGGCCGCCACGGCAGTGATCACACTGGAGTCCAGCCCGCCGGAGAGGAAGGTGCACAGAGGCACGTCGGACACCAACTGCCGGGTGATGGCGCCGGTGACCAGCTCCCGGACCCGGAGCACGGTGTCCTCATAGTCGTCGGTATGGGGGCGGCTTTCCAGGGACCAGTACCGGCGCTTGCGGACGCCGCCCCGGCTGATGGTCATGGAGTGGGCCGGCTCCAGCTCCTTTACCCCGGAGAATACGCCGCAGCCGCTGGTACGGGCCGGGCCGATGCCCAGTACCTCGCACCATCCGGCGGCGTCCACCCTGGGCGTAAGGCCGGGATACTGGAAGAGAGCCTTGAGCTCGGAGCCAAAGACCAGCGCGCCGTCGTCGGCCAGGGCGTAAAAGAACGGCTTTACACCGAAGCGGTCCCGGCAGGCGAAGAACTGGTTTCGGACTCCGTCCCAGATCACAAAGGCGTAGATGCCCTCCAGCCGGGCGGGGGCCTCCTCTCCCCAGGCCATATAGGCGGTCAGGAGGACCTCGGTGTCGGAGCTGGTCTCAAAGCGATAGCCCTGGTCCGAAAGCTCCCGGCGGAGGGCGTCCGTGTTATAGAGCTCTCCATTGTAGACGATGGTATATTCCGCGCAGTCCCGGGTCCGGGTCATGGGCTGACGGCCCCGATCCGGATCGATGACGGCCAGCCGCCGGTGGATCAGGGCCCCGGCGGGACAGAGCCAGGTGCCCTTGTCATCGGGGCCCCTGTGATTGAGCGCCTCCCCCATAGAATGGGCAATGGCCGCCCACTGGGGGCGGCCATTGTCCCTGTCGAACGAAATGAAGCCGGCAATACCGCACATACGCAACACACTCCCTTCTGCATTCACCTTAGTATATGCAGAAAGGGGATGTTTGCCCCGGATGGAAAAAAGTCCCCGGACCTTCACAGAAAGTCCGGGGACTTAGCCCGAAAGGGAGGGGACTTACGCGCCCAGGGAGAGTGTGGGCAGCGTGACCGAGCTGGGGTACTCGCCGCCGATGTAGATAGTCTGGTTGGCGATCTTGGTCTCGGTCTGTTCGGCCCAATTGCCCACGGTATTGGTGTGGTTGCTGAACTCGGGGAAATCGGAGGAGGAGATGTCGATGCGGATGCGGTTGCCGGCGGAGACGGTCCAGACGATAGGCAGGGACTCGATCTCCATCTCCACCACCTGGCCGGGGACATAGTCGTAGACGGCCTGTGCATAGCGGTCGTTGCGGTAGGCCAGGGTCAGCAGCCCGTTTCTAATGTTGTGGGCGGTGCCGTCGGCGTCCACTTCGCTGATGGTATAGGTGAAAGCGGTGTCCTCCACATCGGTGCTGACGAAGAGATTGGCCACCAGGTTTCCGGCCAGGGTGGTGTCCTCGGCCAGAGGATCGCTGACGAAGCTGATGACGTCGGAGCGGTAACCCGCCGGGGAGAGGGGATTGCTTCCCCGCAGGTCCGGGCTGGAGCTGCTGTAGAGCATACACTCGCCGCCCTCAGTGCGCTTGGGGTCCGCGGGGTCATAGACATAGCTGACGGTGTCGGCGTGCTCTGCCTGACGGTCGGAGAGCAGATAGGCAGTGCCGTCGGACTCTGTGGGTTCCGTGGTGAGGTAATAGGTGCGCTCTCCGTCGTTTTTCAGGGGGAAGCTGTCCAAATGCACCCATGCATCGTCGCCCACCACGTAGGCGTCCACGCCGGTGGCGGGCACCTTGCCGTTGACCATGATGCTGTAGAACCAATTGAAGGTGTCGGTATTCACATCGTAGGCGTAGTTGTCTCCACCCTTCCAGCCAGTGGTGTAGCCGAAGCTGTGGTTCCAGGAGCCCAGCACCATATGGCTCTTGGCCTTGGTCTCATCGCTGAGCAGGTTCCAGCCCTCGATGGTACCCTCGAAGTGGTGGTCGTAGTAGCCGCCGAAGATGGTGGTGGGCACGTCGATCTTGCCGATGGCGTTCTTCAGGTCGCCCCAGACGCCTTCATTCCAGTAGTCGTCGGTAAAGTCCGGATGATTGACCCAGTCGGCGTAGCCTTCTACAGGGGTGCCCCAGAGATCGGTATCCACGCTGATCTGGGGGAGGTATTGGGCGGACTCCAAATAGAAATCATAGGAGTACTTGTCGGTGCAGTTCTGGAGGGTCCAGGCGGTGATATTGTCCACGGCCACCAGTCCGGAGTGGCTGACGGAGAGATTGCGCAGCACTCCGTAGCACTGGACATGGAGGGCCTCTACCTTATCAGGCAGGCTGTCTCCCACGATCCAGGTGGTGAGGGCCAGGTAGGAGTGACCGTGCATGCCGATGCTTTTGACCCAATCCTGATCGTTGAGCCAGTTCAGACTGGCGATGCCGTCGGCACGCTCGTCCACGTTGGCCACATACTCGCCCTCGGAACCGCCCTTGCCCCGGCAGTATTGATAGACGTAAGCCATGCCGCGCTTGGCATATTCCTCGCCCAGCGTATTTTTGGTCTCCTCCTGATTGGGGTAGGGCCCGCGGGTGAAGGCGGTGGGCCAGGGGCCGTCGCCGACCGGCTTATAGACCACGGTGCGCAGCTTCACGCCGTCATCCATCGGGACCATGACCTCATACCGCTCATACGCGTAGGTCTCTTTTACATCGTAGTCATTGGCACGGATGGTGTTGCGGGTGGAAGCCATGGAACTGGCCGCCGCGGTGGCAGAGGCGCCGTCCACGGTGATGTCGGCATCCAGGTACTGCTCGAAGAAGGACTGGTCCACATAGATGCGGTCGTCCTTCATGGTCATGGCCGCGCTGACGGCTCCCTCCACATAGCTCACGGAGGTGGTCCTGCGCAGCGGCTGGATTTGGATGGAGTAGACGCTGTTGGAGATGGTGGCGGTCTGGGTGGCCTGATCCCACTCCACAGAGAAGCCCAGGTCCTCGGCAATGGCCCGGAGGGGAACATAGGTGATCTCCGACTCCGTCAGAACCGGGTAGTGTCGGGGGGAGGTGTCGGACTCGGCGGCCAAGGCCGGGAGCGCCAGGGACAGCGACAGTGCGCTTGCCAGAAGCAGGGACAGAGTACGCTTTCTCATGGATACATTGCCTCCTCTATTTTTATTGTTATGGGGATATAGTAAAGAGGGGCGGCACGCGAAGGTGGAAACGCGTGCCGCCCGGGCAGAGAAGGGGAAAAACGGCTCTTGTGGGAAGAGCGGGGGAAAAACTCAGATGTCCATGTCCAGCAGATAGGAGGACAGGCCCTTGCCGTGCATGTCCACGGAGAGGGAGCGGGTCACTCCGCCGCCCAGAGCGGCGTACATGACGAAGTTGAGGGCGTGGATGTTGGGCAGCTCATAGCGGACTACCTCGCCCTTGACAATGCCCTTGAAGTGCTCCTTCACCTTTTCAGCGGTGACCTTTTCGCAGAGCATGGCGTAATCCTTGGGGTCGTATGCGATGAGGGACACATTGGAGATGTCGCCCTTATCGCCGGTGCGGGAGTGTGCAATATCCCAGAGTTTCATGGCTGATACTTCCTTTCTGTCCCTGAATCAGACTTCAAAAATTTCGGCTTCCGGCTTCACGTCGTAGCGGCTCACCAGGATGGAGGCCACGGACACGATGTCGCGGGTGCGCTTCACAGCGCCGCAGCCGCCGGCAGGGCCGTTGGTGTACAGGGCCTCCACCTCGTTGCCGATGAGGTCGGCCTCGGCCTTGGTCTTGGCGCGGCCGGCCACGCGGACCCGGACCTCGCTGGGCTCCTCGTTATACCGGTAGTCGGGATTCCAATAGAGGCTGTTGCAGCCGATGAGGTCGAACTTCAGTTCGTCAAACACGCCGGGGGCCACCAACTCCAGACGCTCCTTGACGATCTCCAGCGCCAGCTTGGCGCGGGCGACGCAGCCGGGGCCGCCGTAGCTGATCTCGCCGTCGCCGATGTAGCAGTCCTTGTAGCCGATGGAGCATTTGAAGGTCTCGGTCTTGGGGCGGCCGGTGGCTCCCTCCACCTGGACCTTGTCCTTGGACACCTCGGTAAACTTGACCTGCTTGAAGTCGGCCACCACGTCGGGGGTCAGATACTTCTCGGGGTCATGGATCTCATAGCAGATCTGCTCGGAACAGGTCTCCACGGTGACCATGCCGCCGGCCTCGGGCACCTTGGTGACGAAGAAGGAGCCGTCCTCGGCGATCTCGATGATGGGGAAGCCCAGGTGCCCCACGCCGGGCACGTCCTTCTTGCCGGGCTCTGCGAAGTAGCCGCCGGTGACCTGACCGCCGCACTCCAGAAGATGACCCACCATGGTGCCCTTGCCCAGTTTGTCCCAGTCCTCCAGGGACCAGCCGAACTCGTGGATGAGGGGGGCCATAAAGATGGCGGGGTCGGACACGCGGCCGGTGATGACCACATCGGCGCCCAGGTCCAGCGCCTTCAGAATGCCCTCCACGCCCATATAGGCGTTGGCGGAGACGATCTCGCCGGGCAGCTCCCGGAGGGGCTTGTGGGTCTCCCACACCTCGGTGTCCATGTACTTGTCGATGACGGGCAGCAGATCGTCGCCGGTGACACAGGCGATTTTCATGCCCTGGAGGCCGTGCCTGCGGGCGATCTCCACGCAGACCTTGGCGGCGGCCTGGGGATTGGCGGAGCCCATGTTGGTGATGACCTTCACTTTGTGCTTCCAGGCCAGGGGGAGGGCCTTCTCCATGCGGTGCTCCAGCAGGCCGTTATACCCCTTGGTAGGGTCCTTCAGTTTGGCCTGCTGGCCGATGGCGATGGTGCGCTCCGCCAGACACTCGTAACTGATGTAGTCCAGATTGCCCTTCTCAATGAGCTCCAGGGAGGGCTCCAGCCGGTCGCCGGCATAGCCCGCACCGCTGCCGATACGGATGGTTTTCATAGCGTAACTTCCTTTCTAAATCGTAAATGCGGTAAGGGAGGGATCGACGTTCTGTCAGATGGTGATGCCGCCGGTGAGGACGCCCACCACCAGCATGATGAGGGAGAGCAGCCATACCAGAGGGATGGTCTTTTTCTGGTGCTCGCCCAGATCCACGCCGGCCAGGCCCACCAGCAGGAAGGTGGAGGCGGTCAGCGGAGAGACGGGGAAGCCGGTGGTCATCTGACCCAGGATAGCGGCCTGCCCCACGTTGACGCCTGCCACGCCGAAGCCCTCGGCGGTCTGTGCCAGCACGGGCAGCACGCCGTAGTAGAAGGAGTCGGGGTCAAAGAGCAGGGAGGCGGGCATGGAGATGACGCCCACGATGATGGGGAAGAAGCGGCCCAGGGAGGCGGGGATGAGGCTGGTGAGGGCGCCAGCCATCTCGGTGATCATGCCGGTGCCCTTCATGATGCCGGTAAAGCACCCGGCGGCGAAGAGGACGGAGCACATCATCAGGCACTCCTTGGCGTGGGCGTCCACGCGGGCCTTGGACTCCTTGACGTTGGGGTAGTTGATGACGGTGGCCAGCACGTAGAACACCATAAAGACCACCGCGGGGGCGAAGCCGGAGAACAGCAGGGAGACGATGGCAGCGATGATGAGGATCAGGTTGACGGGGAAGAGGTGGGGCCGCAGCAGGGCCTTCTGCTCTTCGGTGAGCTCGGCCATGGTGACGGCGGCGCTGCCCAAGGACACAGAGCCGATGCGGGCCTTCTCACGCTTACCAAGCAGGGCGGAAAAAACAATCACGCACACAAGGCCCACGATCACGGCGGGGAGGATGGGCATGAACAGCTCTTTGACCACGTCCACGCTCAGGGCGGTGGCGGCGCGGATGGTGGGGCCGCCCCAGGGGAGGATGTTCATGGTGCCGGCGGCCATCGCCACGATGGCGGCCAGGGTGGTGCGCTTCATGCCCACCGCGTCGTACAGGGGAACCAGCGGGGGTACACAGATGAGAAAGGTGACGGCGCCGGAGCCGTCCAGATGGACGCACATGGCCAGGATCGCGGTGCCGATGGCAATCTTCACCGGGTCGGTGCCCATCATCCTGGTGATGCCGCCGATGATGGGACGGAAGGTGCCCGCGTCGGTGAGGATACCGAAGAACAGGATGGAGAAGATGAACATGACGCCGGTGGCGGCCACGGAGCCGATGCCGGAGGAGCCGGTGATCATCTTGCCCAAGCTCTTGAAGTTGGCGACGAAGTCAACGACGCCTTGGGTTCCCTCGGGCGCACCCTCGGGGACCACCGAGATAAAGAAACATGCGATGATGCCGGTGACGACCGGGACCGCGATGAGCGCCACCAGCGGGGACGCCTTTTTGGTCATGATCAGGATAAGCATGAGGATGACCGTGATGAAACCGAGTGCTGCTAACATGCAAGAAACCTCCTCTTGTAGTAATGCAACCAATTCCAACGTTGCTTGCACCCCTGTATAGAAGCAAAGGCCGTGCCAATTTTGCCGAAGCGGGGCGCAAAAAATCCGAAACACCTGATGCCCCAGGGTGTTTCGGATTTTTGGACCGTAGGCGGTCGGACAGTCGGTCGGCGGGTGGACTTCTAAAATTTTGGAAGCGGGCGACCCGGGGCGGCGCAGGAAGGGGAAAAAAGTCTTTTGAGATGGGCGGTTCCAGCAAATTAGAAGTGAATTCTAAAAATTTAGATCTCCGACGCCTTCAATTTGTTGTAGAGGCTGGCCAGGGAGATTCCGAGCTGCGCGGCGGTCTTTTTCTTCCCCTCCAGGCTGGAGCCGTTCTGTTCCAGCAGGCGGCTGATCTCCCGCTTTTCAAAGGCGCGGGTCCGCGGGGCCAGGGTAAGGAGGGGGGCGGATTGGGGGTCAGGGGGCAGGCTGTCGGGGAGCGATTCCTCCGTGATGATGCCGGAGGAGGAGAGGTAGGCGGAGAACTCCAGCACGTTGCGCAGCTCCCGGACATTGCCGGGCCAGTCGTGGGCCTGGAGGCGGCTCACCGCGTCCCCGGTGAGGGAGAAGCTGCGGTGGAGCTTGCGGGAGAGGTCGTCCAGGATGGCGTCGGCCAGAGCGGGGATATCGCCGGGGCGCTCCCGCAGGGGCGGGATCAGAAGCAGGATATCATTTTCCCGTTCCCTGAGAGGCGGGATCAGGACAGGGAGAGCATTCAGCCGGTAGTAGAGATCCTTGCGGAACCGGCCCTGGGCCACATAGTCCGGGAGGTTCGCGTTGCAGGCGGCAATGACCCGCACATCCGTGTCCAGCTCCTTGACCCCGCCCACCGGGCGGACCTTTCTCTCCTGAAGCGCCCGAAGGAGCTTGGCCTGGAGGGCCAGGTCCATCTCGGAGATCTCGTCCAGGAAGAGGGTGCCCCCGGCAGCGGCCTCAAAGAGCCCCAGCTTGCCCCCCTTTTTGGCCCCGGTAAAGGCCCCCTCCACATAGCCGAAGAGCTCGGACTCGAGCATGTTGGGGTTGAAGTTGGAGCAGTTGATGGCCACAAAGACCCCCTCCCGGCGGGGGCTGTGATTGTGGATGGCCTGAGCGTACAGCTCCTTGCCGGTCCCGCTCTCCGACTCCAGCAGCACAGTGGCGTCGGTAGCGGCGATTTTCTCCGCCAGGGCCTTGACCTGAGCGGCGGCGGAGGTGACGGCCACGATGTCGTCAAAGGTGTATTTCGCGCCGTTGGCCCGGCTGATGCTGCGCAGGACCTGACGGCTGCGCCGCTCCATGGCCTCCAACTCCTCCCGGGTCTGATAGGCGTCCTCCAGGAAGGTGACCACGGAGAGGCCGCCGGCCAGGACTCCGTCCTGATAGATGGGGTAGAGATTGACGAAATAGAAGTCCTGGATCTCCTGCCGGGTGATGTGGAGGATGGGCGCTCCCGCCTCCAGCACATCCGGAAGCCGCGCGCCGGGCCGCAGGTCCCGCAGCCGGTAACCCTCGATCTCGCCGATATCGCCCCCGGCCTCTTTGTTCAGAAAATCCCGATAGGCCCGGTTTCCAAAGACGATGCGGCCCTCGGTGTCGATGATGGTGATGCCCTCCCGCATGGCGTCGAAGGCGGCGCGGGCGGCGGCGTTGAGCTCCACAGGCTTCCCTCCTTTTTATGCTGTCGGTGCATCCGATTATAGACTCTCGGGCGGCGGCGCGCAAGAGGGAGAGAATTGACGATTCTCCATTGTCAAGCGCGTCCCCGGCGTTTATAATGAAAAGAAGATCGAAAAAAGACAAAAAGCGGGGGCGAAGAGAGCGCATGGACACCATGATCATCGGGATAGCCGGGGGGACCGGCTCAGGCAAGACCACCCTGACCAAAAAGCTCCAGGAGGAGTTTGGAGCGCATGTCAGCGTGCTCTACCACGACAACTATTATAAGTCGCACAGCGAAATGCCCTTTGAGGAGCGGACCAGACTCAATTACGACCACCCGGACGCCTTCGATACCGGGCTGATGATCCGGGATATCCAGGCCCTCCAGCGGGGGGAGACGATCCGGTGTCCGGTGTACGACTACACCATCCATGACCGATCCGGCGAGACCGTGGAGGTCCGCCCCACCAAGGTCATTCTGGTGGAAGGCATCCTGATCTTTGAGAACAAGGCCCTTCGGGACCTGATGGACATCAAGATTTTTGTGGATACCGACGCCGATGTGCGTATCCTCCGCCGCATCACCCGGGATGTGAAGAAGCGGGGGCGGAGCCTGGACTCGGTGGTCAGCCAGTATCTCACCACCGTCAAGCCCATGCACGAGCAGTTCGTGGAGCCCTCCAAACGGTTTGCCGACATCGTGGTGCTGGAGGGAGGCCGCAACCTGGTGGCCCTGGATATGATCATCCAGCGCATCAAAAGCCATGTGGAGGCGGAAGAGACGCCATAACAGAAGAGCGGCGGACAGCGCGGCCCGGTCTCCCGAGGGGGACCGGGCCGCGCTGTCTGTCCCCGACGGGCACAGGCGGAGGAGAAAAAGAGTGAATTTAAGAATGTGACCCGGATGTAACCGAAGAGGTCTATGCTGATGCCGTTAGCTGGGCACGGGAACATGTGACGGTAAAGTTACAAAAAGAAGAAGAAAAATAAAATGCAAAAGAAAAATGTAAAATGTGACTGAAATGTAACCGAGGCGCGGTAAGCTGTAGACACTCCGCAGGAAACGGCTCCGTGATCTCGGAACGGACAGTCCAAAGGGGGGATCAACAGGCATGAAACAGACTGGAGAACGGGAGACTTTCGTCGTACGCATCCTGAACACCCAGAACGCCACGTGGCAGGGGACCGTCACCTGGACGGACGGGAAGCGGATGGAGTCCTTCCGAAGCGCTCTGGAACTGATCAGGCTGATCGACAGTACCTTACTGGAGCAGGGTGCTCCGGACACGGAAGGACCCCCAGAGGGGGGAGAGGCGTAGCGAAACAGAAAGCCGACCCAGCGCACGTGAAAAAGGCAAACCGGCCGAAAGGCCGGGACGCAAAGCTCAGGAGGCTAAGGCCGCGAGGCTAGGCCAGTCCGGCTGCCGCATGGTTTCAACGCCATCTAACTGATTAGGAGGAAGAATCATGTTGGCAAACAGCAAGAAAAGAGTGTTGTCCCTGTTCCTGGCGTTCGTCATGGTATTCGGATTGCTACCGACGGCGGCGTTCGCAGCGGCCAATGACGGTCAGATCGGAAAGTATGTCGAACTGAACGCCGATGACACCATTCAGGCGGGGACAGAGACTGCAACGTCCACAAAGACGATCCAGGATCCCAACGGATACGTGATCATGAGCAAGGACATTACCGGGACTGACAAGGAAAACGAGTTCCTGGTCACCCTCAAGGTGGAGACCACGGAGCAGGAGTCCACCATGACCGCCACCTCCGGCGCGGACGTGGTCCTGGTCTTCGACGTGTCCACCAGCATGGATTATACCACCGGCGGGACAGCGCCAGGTGGGCGGGGCTGGAAGCTTTCCAACACCCGCTGGACCGCGCTGAAGGCAGCGGCCGAGAGTTTTATCACCGGGCTGCTGGCGAACAGCAAGAACCGGGTCTCTATCGTGATCTATGGCGGGTGGAATGGCGTGTTTGGAAATCCAACAGTCCATAAGACCATCTGCAACTGGACCAGCGACGCCCAGACGGCCATCAACACCTTTAAGAACTATGATGTGGTGTGTCAGGATCATGTCAATCAACAGGGCGTGACCAATAAGACCAGCCTGCGCAAGGCCTATCTGAACGACAACGGTACCGATTATGGCGCCACAAACTGCCAGGCCGGGTTCCGCGGTGCGTGGCAGGCGCTGAATGCCCGGCCGAATGACGCCAGCACCCAAGAAAATTCCCAGTACGTGATCTATATGTCTGACGGCGAGGCAAACGAGTACTATGATGGGTATGGCAGCGAAAGCGCCGCAAAGAGCGAGGCCGGCGTGCTGAAGACCAAATACCCGCATTCCACCCTTTACACCGTGGGCTTCGGCTTGGGCGATAACGGCAACAACGTGATGAGCCCGAGCGGGAAGAATGGCAACAAGTCGGTGGATAAGTATTACCCGGCGGACGACGCCGACGAGCTGAAGATCGTCTACAACAACATCAACACCGCCATTACCCTGCGCAGCAAAGCCTGGGAGGTTACGGACCCCATGGGCGCCATGATCGAGTTCGGCGAGATCAAAACTGCGGTCGGCACTGCGGTCGCCCGCGAGGAGAACGGCACCCTCACCTGGACCATCCGTAAGGATACCCCCGGCGCAAGCTATGACAAGACCATGGATGGCACGAAGTACACCTTCCACCCCTATGAGCTCCAGTATACCATTCGTTTGAAGACTGAGAGCAGCGGCTTTGTGGCGGGAGAGTTTTATCCCACAAACAAGCAGACCAAGCTGGCCTATGTATTTTCCAACGCTGAGGGTAATATTCCGGAGGATGCCAAGCTGGAGGAGGCATTCTTCAAGGTACCCACTGTGAAGGGCTACCTGGGAAGCCTCAGCTTCCGTAAGGAAGACGGCCGCGGGACCCCCGTGACAGGCGCGCAGTTCACACTCAACTGTACCTGCGGAGACCCTGTGCATGGCGCTGCCGCTTCCGGCACCTCTTTGAACGGCAACGTCACCATCTCTAACATCCCCTCCGGGCACACCTATACCATGGCCGAGACCGTGCCTGCGAACAGCGACTTTGACCAGTCCAAGGCCGAGACCTATACCGTCACCGTGGACTACGGCAAGGTCACCGTGACCGACAGCAAGAATACCGTCGTGTACTCCGACGCGGAGAACAAAAAGGACATGACGGTGATTAACTACTACAAGCCCCAGGACCTGCCCCTGAACCTCACCAAGACCTGGGTGCCCGAAGCCCCCGCCGGTGTGACCGAGATCACCGTCACCGTGGACCGCATCACGGGCTATGATCAGAACGATAAGCCCGTCTTTGACGGCACCGGCGCGTATCAGCATGAGATCAAGGTCACCAAGAACGGTGATACCTGGACCGGCTCCGCCAGCCTTCCCACCAGGGATATCAACGACAACACCACCATTACCTACGGCGTGGTCGGCGAGACCGGCGCCTCCGGCTATGACCTGGTGAGCGGCACCAGCATGAACCTGGTTAACGTGAGCAACGGTGAAGACACCATCCAGTTGAAGAAGATCTGGAATACGCCGGACCAGACTGGCGAAGCCGTCACCCTGCGGGTGAAGGGCTCCGACGGCTCCGTGAAGGACGTGACCCTGGACGGCACTGTGGACAGCGTGGAGACCACGGCCTGGGCGGCCACCCTCAACCTGCCCAGCTACGATGCCGAAGGCAAGATCACCTACAGCGTGGTGGAGCTGGACCGGACCGGCGCTGAGAAGAGCACCGGCGTGGTGGAACTCGCCAATGGCGCTTATACCGTGAGCATCAGCGGCGGCACTGTCACCAACACCATCCAGCAGGACTACTACGGCACCCTCTCCGGGACCAAGGTATGGAAGAATCCCGAGGGGAACTATGACGACACCGTGGAGATTTCCCTCATCGCTACCGTGGACGGGAGCGAGTACACCGTGGCCGTCGACACCATCGGCGAGCAGGACCCTGCGACCGGGAGCCGCGACTGGGGTTACAGCTTCAGCTCTCTGCCCAAGTACGCCGTGGACACCGCGGGTAACAGCGTCATCGCCGCGCTGGTCGCCGAAGGCGTAGAGCTGGAGGGCCAGAGCATCACCTACAAGGTCACCGACGGCCTGACGGACTACAACGTTACCGACGGCACCTTTGAGCAGAACCTGACCAACCAGATCAAGCCCGCCGCCGGCACCCTGTCCGTCACCAAGACCTGGGAGGACGACGGCAACAGTTACGACACCCGTCCGGTCGAGGACGTGACCCTGGTGGTCACCCGTTCCTCCAACGGTGAAACCGACCCTGCGTTTGAAAAGACCGTGACCTTCGACCCCATCTACGGCCTGGACGAGACCCCCGAGGCAGTGGCCGTGAACACCGCTACCTATACCTTTGAAGAGACGTTTGACGTCTATGACGCCGACGGAAAGCTGTACACCTACACCGTGGCCGAGCAGGGCGCTGTGACCGAGAATCAGGTCACCACCATCGCCGGCAAGGACGGCGCCGAGTACGGCGTGACCTATCCCAAGCAGAATGTCACCTTGGTCGACGGCGCCGCCGAGCTGGTGGCCCTCAACACCCTGGACGGCGATCAGGTCACCATCACCGTGAGCAAGACCTGGAAGGGCCCCGGCACGGAGGCCGCCACCGGCAAGGCCACCTTCCAGGTGAAGGACGGCGATACCGTGGTCGACTCCTGTGAGCTGACCGGTGACGACAGCCACACCTTTACCCTGCCCAAGCCCGCCGCCTCCTACGATGTGGTGGAGGTCGCCGTGGAGGGCTACACCACTGACAAGACTGTCAATGATGAGAAGACCGCATACAGCTTCACCAATACCATCGGGCAGAGCACCTTCGACATCACCGGCACCAAGGCGTGGACGGGCGTTCCCGAGGGGGAGAATCTGCCTGAGACCGTCACCGTAATCCTCAACCGCAACGGCGAGAAGATTGACGAGGACGTCATCACTGCCGCCGAGGGCTGGAACTATGCGTTCGAGGGCTTGGACAAGTACGACCTGACCACCGGCAAGGAGTACGTCTACACCGTCACCGACAGCGTGGGCGGCTTTACCGCCACGGACGGCGTGAAGTCCAACGGCTACCAGCTCACCAATGCCTTTGTCCCTGATTACTGGAAGACCAGCTTTGAGGTCATCAAGGCCTGGAACGACGGCGGCAACGCCGACGGCGACCGGCCCGAGAGCATCTATGTGGGCCTGTATGCCGGCGATACCTTCCTGAAGTACGCCGAGCTGACCTCCGATACCTGGAAGCATACCTTCACCGATCTGCCCAAGTACGCCACGGACGGCAAGACCCCCATCCAGTACACCGTGAAGGAGGGCACCGTGGCTGGGGATGTGTTCACCCCCGCCGGGGCCAGCATTGAGCTGGACGGCGTGACCTACACCATCCTCATTGCCGGCGGCCAGATCACCAACACCCGCGACAGCGAGACCGGAGGCTCCACCGTCACCTACTCGGTGAGCAAGATCTGGAACGGCCCCACCAGCGCGGACGTGGCCTTCGGCCTCTTCCGGAACAGCGAGACCACACCCATCCAGACCATCACCGGCGGCGAGATGACCGCGGCCCAGGCCACCGACGCGGTTTGGAGCGCCTCCTTCGCCCCCGTCGACAAGTTTGACGGCAGCGGCAGCCGCTACACCTATACCGTGAAAGAGGGCACCGTGGCCGACGGCGTGTTCACGCCTGCCGAAGGCACCATCACCCTGGGCGGCGAGACTTACACCGTGGAGGTCCGTGAGCCCGTGGGCAACAGCTACACCTTTGTCAATACCGTGCAGGATGCGCACACCTTCAGCGTCACTGCCACCAAGACCTGGGAGAACATTGAGAACGTCACCCTGCCGGAGACCATCCAGCTCCAGTTGCTGGCCAACGACGTGAAGAGCGGCGATCCCGTGGAGGTCAAGGCTGACGCCGAGGGCAAGTGGACCCACACCTTTACTGGCCTTGCCAAGTACGACGGCGCCTATGAGCCCATCACCTACACTGTGGAAGAGGTGGGCGCTTACGACTCCACCTCTGTGGAGAGCGACGGCGTGGCCGCCGTGAGGCTGGTGAAGTACGGCAACGACTACTACGAGGTGAAGTGTGACGGCCTGAACGTCACCAACACCTACACCAGCACCGACAAGTACTGCTACCGTGTGGACCGCGTCTACAACTACTACCTGGACGACGTGCTCCAGAGTGGCAAGACCGTGACCAAGACCGGCGAGCTCCAGTCCGGCGAGGCCAATGCCTATATCACCAACCTGGACACCGACGCCTACAAGAGCCAGGACGAAATGAGCAGCTACCAGTACGTCAGCGGTACGCCCACCGTGGTGATCGCCGATGTGGAAAAGGTGGGCGTGCAGCTCGTCGAAGCCAACCATGAGTACGTCATCACCTTGGTCTACGAGCTGCGTGAGGAGTCCTCCGATCCCGGCCCTGGCCCCGGCCCCGATCCCACCACCCGCTATGATCTGGTGGTGAAGTACCTGGAGGAGGGCACCGAGGAGGTGCTGGCCAGCGAGTACTCCACCCGCAAGGCCGAGGGCAGCAGCTATGACGTGACCGCCCAGACCGAGAAGACCATCTCCGGCTACACCGTCACCGATATCACCGGCGACGATGTCATCGGCAACATGAACAGCGACAAGGAGATCATCGTCTGGTACGTCAGGGAGACGGACATCGATCCCGATCCCACGCCCCTCGATCCCACCCCCGGCGACGACGTCGACATCATCGACGACAAGACGCCTCTGGACGACGGCAGCGGTATCGCTACCGGCGACGGCGACGAAGTGACCATCGTGGACGACCCCACCGCTATGGGCAACCTGCCCCAGACCGGCACCATGGCCCGCAGCGCGGTGAATCCCACTACGACCCTCGGCCTGCTGGCCCTGAGCCTCTCCATGGCGGCAGCCGGCCTGGCCATTACCATCGGCCGCAAGAAGGAAGAGGAGTTCGAGGACTGACCTATCCCTCTCAAGGCCCACACAGCAAAAAACATTCCCCCCGCCTGGCGCGGGGGGAATGTTTTTTGCCTGTTCGGGAACTTTTGGAGGGGCGCCGCCGTCAAAGGGAAAAGACGCGGCGGCCGGAGGCCGGAACGCCGGCTGCTGTACAAAACCGGAAAAAGCGGATATAATAGAGCCCGCGACCATTCCATCCACTATGATATGAGGTGAAGCGCTTGGTTTTTTCCAGCCTCCTGTTTCTGTTTCTCTATTTGCCTGTTGTACTGCTGATCTACTATGTGACGCCCCTGCGCTGGCGGAACGGGGTGCTGCTGGTCTTCAACCTCATTTTTTATGGATGGGGAGAGCCGGTCTATATCGTCATCATGTTCCTCTCCACCGTCATCGACTACACCCACGGAATACTGGTGGGGCGGTGCAAGCGCAGAGGCGACGACCGGGGCGCCCGGCTGGCGGTGTGCTCCTCAGTGGTATTCAACCTGGCGCTGCTTTTCTTTTTCAAGTACTGGGACTTTGTCGCCGGGAGCCTGGCCGCCATTGGGCTGCCCCTCATGCCCATTTTGGGCCTGAGCCTGCCCATCGGCATCTCTTTCTACACCTTCCAGACCATGTCCTATACCATCGACGTCTACCGGGGTGACGCACCGGTCCAGCGGAATCTCATCAATTTCGGCACCTTCGTCACCCTGTTCCCCCAGCTCATCGCCGGGCCGATCATCAAGTATAAGGAGCTGGGAGATCAGATCGACCACCGGGACTACCCGGTGGAGCGGTTTGCCTCCGGCATACAGACCTTCGCGGTAGGTCTGGGCAAGAAAGTACTGCTGGCCAACAATCTGGGGCAGCTCTGGGACGCCTACAAGGCTCTGCCCGCCGCGGAGCTCACCACGGCGGGCGCCTGGCTGGGCGTGATCGCCTTCTCCCTGCAGATCTACTTCGATTTCTCCGGCTACTCCGACATGGCCGTGGGCCTGGGCAGGATGCTGGGCTTTGAGTTTACGAGGAACTTCGACTACCCCTATATCTCGCGCTCCGTCACCGAGTTCTGGAGGCGCTGGCACATATCCCTGGGGTCCTGGTTCCGGGAGTACGTGTATATCCCCATGGGGGGCAACCGGGTGTCCAGGCCCCGGCTGTGCTTCAATCTGCTGGTGGTGTGGGGCGCCACCGGCATCTGGCACGGCGCGAGCTGGAATTTCCTGCTGTGGGGGCTCTACTTCGGCGTGCTGCTCATTGCGGAAAAGCTGTGGCTGGGGCGGCGCATCGAGCGGTGGCCCGTCCCGCTCCAGCACGCCTACGCCCTGTTCCTGGTGGCGGTGAGCTGGGCCATCTTCGCCGTGGAGGACTTCTCTCAGCTGGGGCCCTATCTGGGGGCCATGTTCGGTTTCGCCGGCGGCGGCGCGTTCGACGGCGCGTTCTTCTATTATCTGCGCTCCTATCTCCCCACCCTGGTCTTGGCCTGTGCGGCTTCCACGCCCCTGGCGGCCGGGCTGTGGCGGCGGTTGCCGGAGCGGGTGTGGAAGGCTGCACTGCCGGTTCTGCTGTTGTGTGTGCTGCTGCTGTCCACCGCCTATCTGGTGGATGCCACCTACAACCCCTTCCTCTATTTCCGCTTCTAAGGAGGTGAAGAACCATGTCCAAACGATATGCCGTTTTTCTGACTGTGTTGTTCTGTGCTTTTCTGGGGGTGTTCTTCGCCGCCAACCTCATCACGCCGGACCGGACGTTTTCCCCGCAGGAAAACCGCTACCTGACCCAGCGACCCTCGCTGTCGGCGGAGGACTTCCGGATGCGCCTGCCCCTCCGGGACAGCGGCGACTTTTTTACCGGCACGTTCATGTCCGAGTTTGAGCAGTATATCACCGACCAGTTTGTGGGCAGGGACGGCTGGATCGCCGCCAAGGCCGTTGCCGAGCGGACCCTGGGAAAAGGGGAGAACAACGGCGTCTATCTGTGCGCGTCGGATACCCTTATCCCGCGCTTTGACCGGCCGGACGAAAAAAGAGTTGCGGATAACTTGAATTATGTGAACAAGTTGGTGGAAAATGTGGAGATCCCGGTGTACTTTTCCCTGATCCCGGGGAAGGTATCCCTGTGGGCGGACCGGCTCCCGGCGGGCGCGCCCAACGCCGATGAAAACGCGATCCTCAGCCAGGCGGAGGCGGCCACGCAGGCCAATTGGGTGGATATCGCCTCCGTGCTCCGGGCCCACGCCGGAGAGGAGATCTACTATCGTCTGGACCACCACTGGACCAGTCTGGGGGCCTACTACGGCTACGCTGCTCTGATGGACGCCATGGGGCTGGCGGCGGCGCCGCTGGACAGCTATCAGAGGACGACGGTGTCCACGGATTTCAACGGCACGACCTTTTCGACCTCCGGTGTGCGCTGGATGAAGCCCGATTCCATCGACATCTATGTGCCGGAGGAGGGAATCACAGCCACGACTTGGTCCGGGACACAGCCCGAGGAGGGCGTGCTTTATGACTGGCCCAAGCTGGAGGAGAAGGACAAATACGCCTTTTTCCTGGGGGGCAACAAGCCCCTGACGGTACTGGAGACCGCCCATACGGACGCGCCGAAGCTGCTGGTGGTCCGGGACTCCTACAGTGACAGTCTGGCCCCCTTCCTCACAGCGGATTTTTCGGAGGTCCATCTCTTTGACCCCAGATACAATAAGACCCCTCTCACCCAGTATATCGCGGAAAACGACATCGACCAGGTGCTGGTCCTGTACAGCGTGGCAAATTTCGTCACCGACAGCAATCTGTTCGTACTGAGCAAGTGAGTAAAAGCGCGGCAGACGCCTTTCAGGGGGCATCCGCCGCGCTTTTTTAAACCGAGTTGAGCCGCTTTTTCACGACCGCAGGGACCCCGGCGGCCAGGCTGTCGGCGGGGATATCCCGGGTGACCACGGAACCGGAGGCGATCACCGCCCGGTCTCCGATGGTGACGCCGGGATTGACGATGACCCCGGCGCCCAGCCAGACCTGGTCGCCGATGGTGATGGGGCGCGCGTATTCCCCCTCATAGGGGATGTCATCCCGCCAGCAGCGGCGCTCTGCCTCCACCGGATGGGTGGCGGTGATCAGGCTGACCCGGGGACCGAACATGCACCCGTCGCCGATGGTGATGGGCGCGGAGTCCAGCATGATGCAGTCGTAATTGGCATAAAAGCCCTCGCCCACATGGATGTTGTAGCCGTAGTCGCAGCGGAAATTCGGCTCCACATAGACGTCTGTCCCCGTGGAGCCGAAAAGCTCCTTCAGCAGCGCCGTCCGCGCCGCCGCCTCTCCGAAGGGGTCCAGGCAGATGCGGCGGCACAGGGTCTGTGCCCGGCAACGGTCGGCCGCCAGGGTATGGTCTGCGGGGTCGTAGGGCAGACCGGCCAGCATTTTTTCCTTTTCCGTCATGACCATACCTCCCGGGAACAGGCGGGGAGCGGACACCGGTCCCCGCGGACGTCAACGCCTGCTTTCAAACAGGACCTACGGCTTCTCTCTCTCCTCCCGGCGTTTTTCCCGTCGCTTGTCGATCAGCGAACCCACGGCGATGCCCATGATGCCGCCGAACACGGGGCCCAGGACCGGTTCCTGGACCTTCATGCCGATGAACACACCCAAAACGGCGCCGGGCACGATCAGGATCCAGGTGAAAAAGGGGCGCTTGGCCATCTGGGACTCATCTTCGAATTTCCCAAAATAGGGGTTGTAAGGGCCGGAATGGCTCTCCCGGTCTTTTTTCTTCCGCGCCATACAGAGGACCTCCCGATGTGATTTCAGGAGTAGTGTATCATAGAGCGGGGGAAATTACAACTTGCACAGCTCGGCGGCG
>OGDN01002729.1_pt1 | contig 21359 bp, 13 predicted proteins | sample 1570271 | NCBI WGS metagenome assembly OGDN01 (sample SAMEA4384481, study PRJEB24528) | human gut metagenome | reverse complement strand
TGGTGCAGTTGGGACAGAAGGACCTGCTGATAGACTGTCAGGGCAACTGGGGCAATATTCTCACGGGCGACGAGGCCGCCGCGGGCCGATACATCGAAGCGCGGCTGTCGAAATTCGCCCTCGACGTGGTCTTCAACAAGAAGACGACCGAGTGGATGCTGTCGTACGACGGCCGTAAGGAGGAGCCCGTCACGCTGCCCATTAAGTTCCCGCTGCTGCTGGCGCAGGGTTCGGACGGTATCGCCGTGGGCCTGGCGTCGAAAATCCTGCCCCACAACTTCGTGGAGCTTATCAACGCCTGCATCGCCCATCTTCAGGGCCGCGAATTCCAGCTTTACCCCGACTTCCCGACGGGCGGCATGGCCGACGTGAGCCGTTACAACGACGGTCTTCGCGGCGGTGCGGTGAAGGTCCGCGCCAAGATTTCGAAGATCGACAAACGTACGCTGGCCATCACCGAAATTCCCTATACCACGACCACCGAGTCGATCAAGGATTCGATCATCAAGGCCAACGACAAGGGCAAGATCAAGATCAAGAAGGTCGATGACAATACGGCCGACCGGGTCGAGATCGTCATTCAGGTCTCGCCCGACGAGTCGAGCGACAAGACCATCGACGCGCTCTACGCCTTCACGGACTGCGAAGTCTCGATCGCCCCGAACGCCTGCCTGATCTGGGAGGACAAGCCCCATTTTTTGGGCGTGAGCGAAATCCTGCGCCGCTCGGCCGAGCATACCAAATGGCTGCTGGGCCGCGAGCTGGAGATCCGGCTCGGCGAGCTGAACGAAGCCTGGCACGCCGCGTCGCTCGAACGCATCTTCATCGAGAACAAGCTCTACCAGCTCATCGAGGGCAGCAAGAGCCGCGAGGAGGCCTACGCCGCCGTGGACAAGGGGCTGGAGCCGTTCAAGAAACTGCTCCGCCGCGAGGTGACGCTCTCCGACGTGCAGCGGCTTACGGAGCTGAAGTTCATCCGTATTTCGCGTTACGACAGCGACAAGGCCGACAACGAAATCCGCCAGATCGAGGAGGACATCAAGTCCACGCAGTACGATCTGAACCATCTTACCGAATACGCCGTAGCCTATTACGAGCGTATCCGCGACAAGTACGGCAAGGGCCGGGAGCGCAGGACCGAACTGCGCGAATTCGACAATATCGAAGCCACGAAGGTCGCCGTGACCAACGCCAAGCTCTACGTGGACCGCGCCGAAGGCTTCTTCGGCATCGGCAAGTCGATGAAGGACGCCGAGCTGGTCTGCGACTGCTCGGACATCGACGACGTGATCGTCTTCACCAAGGACGGCCGCTACGTCATCACCAAGGTCAGCGACAAGGCCTTCTTCGAGAAGGGCATCTATTATATCGGCGTCTTCAAGCGCAACGACGAGCGCACGATCTACAACGTGCTGTACCGCGACGGCAAGAACGGCCCGATCATGATGAAGCGCTGCGCCATCAAGGCCATCACGCGCGACAAGGAGTACGACATCACCAAGGGCACGCCCAAGAGCGAGATACTCTATATGTCTGTCAATCCGAACGGTGAGGCCGAGGTGCTCAAGATTTACTTCAAGCCCCGTCCGCGTCTCAAGAAGGTGATCGTGGACCTCGACTTCTCGACCCTCGCCATCAAGGGGCGCCAGAGTCAGGGCAATCTCTTCTCGCGCTACGGCATCCACAAGATCGTCCTCAAGGAGCGCGGCACCTCGACGCTCGGCGGCCAGAATATCTGGTTCGACGAGGATGTCCGCCGCCTGAACGCCGACGGCCGCGGCACGCTGCTGGGCGAGTTCAAGGGCGACGACAAGATCATCGTCTGGACCTCCAAGAACCAGTACTACATCACGGGTTACGATCTCGGCCAGCACTTTCCCGACGAGACCGTGCGCGTGAGCCGTTACGAAGCCGACCGCATCTACAGCGTCTGCTATTACGACCGCTCGCAGCAGTACTACTATATGAAGCGTTTCACGGCCGAGATGAGCGACAAGATGCAGTTCTTCCTCGACGAGGAGGGGCAGGCCGATCTGGTCGCCGTGACGGAACGCACGGGCGCCAAGCTCGAAATCACCTACAAGGGCGCGCATGCGTCGCGCCCTGCGGACGAGATCGACGTGGACGAATTCGTGGGCGTCAAGAGCCACCGCGCCAAGGGCAAGCGCCTGACGACCTACGACGTCGCCGCACTGCGCTTCATCGAACCCGAACTGCCGCCCGAACCCGAACCTTCGGACGACGACGGCGACGACGCTCCCGACGATACGCCCTCCGGCGGCGGTGCTTCCGGCGGAGCGCAAGGCGGTTTCGGCAACGGTGCGGCCGACGGTGCGGTGGGCGGTTCGAACGGTGATGCGGCTGATCGCGGCGCGATCGACGCCGCAGCACTTTCCGGTGGAGTTGGTTCTGCCGTCTCTTCCGGTGCGAATTCCGCCACGGACGGCCCTGCCTTTGCGCCGGCCTCTTCCGCTGCGGAAACTCCTTCCGCGCCGGGCGTTCCGGGCGGATCCGCTCCTGCTCGGAACAAGCCTGCGGCGGACGGCGTTCCTGCCGCAAAGGATAATCCTGCCGCGAAAGACGACTCGGCCGTGAAAGACAACCCCGCCGCGAAGGCTTCCGCTCCGAAGAAAACGCCCGTGTCGCCCGCCGGCCTGCCCCGTACGGGCACGACTTCGGGCGGCGTGGAGTTCGAAATCGAACGCGCCAAAGGCGATGCCGACGAGGTGATCGACCCCGAACAGCTGAATCTGTTTTAACCCCCGACGATGAAACCTCTTTTTCTGATCGGTTACATGGGGTGCGGCAAGAGCACCCTCGGACGCAGGCTCGCACGCCGTCTGGGTGCGGAGTTCGCCGACACCGACGCGCTGATCGAACGCCGCGAGGGGGCTTCCGTGGCCGATGTTTTCCGTTACGAAGGGGAGGAGCGTTTCCGCGAGGTGGAGCGCGAAGTGCTGGAACAGACGCTCGCCGGAACCGCCGCCGTGGTCTCCACGGGCGGAGGTCTTCCCGTCTGGCGTGACAACATGGCCCGCATGAACGCCGCGGGATTTACGGTCTACCTGCGCCGCGAGGCGGAGCAGATCGCCCGGCGGCTAAGCCCTTACGGACGGCAGAAGCGCCCCCGCCTGCGGGGGCTGGGCGACGCCGAACTGGTCGAATTCATGAGCCGCGACATGGCTGCGCGCGAACCGTTTTACGCGCAGGCGCAGCTGATCGTCGATTGCGGCGAGCTGTCCGACGACGAGGTGGTCGAAACGATCCTTCGACACACGATGCAGAACGAATAACCTCCCTCCGCGGCGGTTGCTTTCCCCCGAAGCGGACGGAGTGACAAATACACAGAAGCGAATGAACGATGCTCCCATAGGTGTTTACGATTCGGGGCTGGGCGGACTGACCGTCTGGCGCGAGGTGCGGCGCATGCTGCCCTCCGAATCGCTCGTCTATCTGGGCGACGGCAAAAACTGCCCCTACGGATCGCGCCCCCGCGAGGAGGTGCGGCGGCTCGCCGACGAGGCCGTCGCCAGCCTCGTCGCGCAGGGGTGCAAGATGGTCGTCGTGGCCTGCAATACCGCCACGGCCGCCGCAATCGACTTCCTGCGGGAGAAATACGCCCCGATGCCGATCGTGGGCATGGAGCCGGCCGTGAAACCCGCCTGCCTGAATACCCGCAGCGGGGTGGTCGGGGTGCTGGCCACCGAGCGGAGTCTCGACGGCGAACTTTTCCGCCGCACGGCGGCCAAATACGGCAGCGGCGTCGAACTCATCACCGCCCCCGGCCGCGGTTTCGTCGAACTGGTCGAGAGCGACCGCGAATCGACGCCCGAAGCCGAGCAGGCCGTCCGCGATGCCGTCGCGGTGATGCTGGAACACGGTGCCGACCAGATCGTGCTGGGATGCACGCACTATCCTTTCCTGCTTCCCGTGCTGGAACGCGTCGTCGCGGGCCGCGGCGTCGAAATCGTCGATCCGTCGCCCGCCGTCGCCCGCCGCGTCGTCCAGCTGCTTGACCAGTACGGCCTGCACGCCGCCCCGGACCACGTCCCCTCCTATACGTTCCGCACCTTCGCCGGCGAAAGCTACCGCCTGCGTCTGGAACATAAGGCCGCGGAGTCGCTCTGAGCGGGCGCGGGATTCAATAAAGTTCCCCCTGATACCCCGAATGTCGAAAAAAATGCGTAACTTCGCTTGATAAAATCAAGCGCAACACGAGATGGCATCTAAAAATACGACAAATACAACTGCTTCTAAAAACGGACGTCAGCGCATCGAACGCTCCAACAGCGACAGCGCCCGCTGGATCGCGGGCCTTTTGCTGCTGTTCGTCGGCGTGTTCGCCGCGTCGTCCGTGCTGTTTTCGTTCTTCAGCTGGGCCGCCGACCAGAGCGGCCTGCAACTCTCGCCTGAGGAGCGGCTGACGCTGGGCGTCGAGCCGGAGAACCTCTGCGGCTGGGCGGGCGCGAAGCTGGGACGCCTGCTGGTCGATAATTCGTTCGGCGTCTTCGGCATCTTGATTCCGACGATGATCATTCTCGTCGGCGTGCGGATCATCCGCCAGCGTCCGCTGCTGTTCAACCATTCGATTCTCTCGCTCTTCCTGATCATGATCCTCGGCTCGCTGACGCTGGGCTTCGCCTTCGGCGACAAGTGGAGCCTTTGCAGCTCGACGGGGTGGGGCGGCGCTTTCGGCATCGAGACCGGCGCCCTGTTGCACACGCATATCGGCGTCTTCGGCACGCTTATCCTGCTCGTGGGCTGCTGGATACTGACGGGCGTCTTCATCAACCGCAATTTCATCAACAAGGTCAATCGCGCGGGCAACGTCATGGTGGACAAGAGCGGCCGGATCGTCGAGATCGTCAAGCATAAGGTCGTTCCGGGACACCTCCACGCCGAGGAGGCCGACGGGGCCGTTTCTGCTGCCGCGACGCCGGCCGCGCCGGATGCCGCCGGGGCAGCCGGAACGGAGCGTGCCGCCGAACCCGAAATGCCGCGCGCCGTGCGCGTGCCGGAGCCTGAAACGCCGCGCGCCGCACGTACGCCGGACCCCGAAATCGTACGTCCCGCCCGTGAGCCGGAAGCAGCCGCGACGCAGATCGTCCGCGGCGAAGAGGACGATCCCTTTGTCGAAATCTCGTCCGACGGCACCCCCGTCGGCTCGGAACCCGCCCGCGAAGCGGAATCCGCGGTAAAGACCGACGAGGACGGCGAATTTATCGAAGTGGACCTCTCGCGTCCCGAAGGGCGGCTGGTGCTCGGCCCCGGCGGACTCGTCGAGCTGGAGCGTCCCTCGACACCCTCGGCCGCACCCTCCGCCGGAACTCCGGTCCGCAATATGCCCGTTTCCGACGGCCCGTTCACCGAACTTACCGTAGGCGGAGATGCCGGCGCATCTTCCCCGGCTGCCCTCGCCGGAGCCGCTCCCGAATCCCTTTCCGGTTCCGAATCCCTTTCCGGCCCCGCATCTCTCGCCGCGGCTGCTTCCGCATCCGGAGATGCGCCTGCGCATGGAGCTGGCTCCGCGCCCGAATATGAATCCGCACCCGCCGACGCATCTGTTTCCGCGGGTTCGGCCGGTGCCGAAGGCGTCGTCGTTACGGTCGAAGCCAACGAGGCCCGCATGGTCGACGAACGGGCGATCACGACCGAGAGCTACGATCCGCTGAAGGACCTCGTGAACTACAGCAAGCCGCCCGTGACGCTTCTGGAGGACTACCAGTCCGATTCGGAGGTTAGCGACGAGGAGATTTTCGACAACAAGACCCGCATCGAGGAGACGCTCAAGAATTTCGGCATTCCGATCCAGCGTATCAAGGCCACCGTCGGTCCCACGGTCACGCTCTATGAGATCGTGCAGGCGCAGGGCGTCAAGATTTCGAAGATCCAGAGTCTCGAAAACGACATAGCCCAGAGCCTTAAGGCGCTGGGTATCCGCATCATCGCGCCCATTCCCGGCAAGGGCACCATCGGCATCGAGGTCCCCAACCGCGACAAGCAGGTGGTGTCGATGTACTCCGCCGTGCGTTCGCTGCGTTTTCAGGAGTCGAAGGCCGAGCTTCCGGTGGTGATCGGCCGCACGATCCAGAACGAAAACTACGTCTTCGATCTGGCCAAGATGCCGCACCTGCTGGTCGCGGGTGCCACGGGTCAGGGTAAGTCGGTGGGACTCAATGCGATCATCACCTCGCTGCTCTACCGCAAACACCCCGCGCAGCTGAAGTTCGTGATGATCGACCCCAAGATGGTCGAATTCTCGCTCTACGCCAAGATCGAACGGCATTTCCTCGCCAAGATGGAATCGGAGGACGATGCGATCATCACCGATCCCCGCAAGGCGGTCTATGCGCTCAACTCGCTCTGTACGGAGATGGACAACCGTCTGGAACTCTGTAAGAAGGCCGGGGCGCGCAATATCGCCGAATACAACGAGAAGTTCACTTCCCGGCGGCTCAATCCGCATAACGGCCACCGTTACCTGCCTTATATCGTCGTCGTCGTCGATGAGTTCGCCGACCTGATCATGACCGCCCGCGAGGTCGAGGGACCCGTGATGCGTCTGGCGCAGAAAGCCCGCGCCATCGGCATCCACCTGATCATCGCCACGCAGCGTCCCGACGTGAAGGTCATTACGGGCGGTATCAAGGCCAACTTCCCGGCCCGTATCGCCTTCCGCGTGATGCAGATGATCGACTCGCGCACGATCATCGACCAGCCGGGCGCCAACCAGTTGATCGGGCGCGGCGACATGCTCTTCTCGAAGGACGGCGAGCTGACCCGTATCCAGTGTGCGCTGGTCGAGACCAAGGAGGTGGAGCGCGTCGTCGATTACATCTCCCGCCAGCAGGGCTATACCGAAGCCTATCCGCTGCCCGACTATACGCCCGATGCGGACGGCGGCGGCAGCAGTCAGGGCAGCGAGGAGTCCGCTCCGGTGAAATACGACTCGCTCTTCGCCGAGATCGCCCGCGACGCAGTTTCGGGCGGCAATATCTCGACCTCGATGATCCAGCGCAACTACGAAGTCGGCTTCAACCGCGCCGGTCGCATCATGACGCAGCTCGAACGCGCCGGTATCGTCGGCCGCCAGCAGGGGGCCAAGCCGCGCGACATTCTGTTCCACGACCTGCCGTCGCTCGAAGCCAAACTGCAGGACCTCGGTTTATTCTGATGCTTACGCCCATGAAACGACTTTTGTTCGCAATAGTGCTGCTGTCTGCGGCCCGGACGGCCGCCGCCCGCGGGATGTTTTTCGAAACCTTCGCCGTAACCGAAACTGCCGCATCCGCTGTTTCCTCGGTGTCTGCCGAAACCATTGCATCTGCTGTTGTCTCGTCGTCTGCCGAAACTGCCGCGTCGGCTGTTTCCATGCTTTCTGCCGAAGCTACCGCGTCCGCTGTTTCCTCAGCGTCTGCCGAAGCTGTTGCGTCTGCTGTTTCCTCGGTGTCTGCCGAAACTGCCGTGTCGGGTCTTCGTGCGGTTTTCCCGGAAACCACCGTATCCGCTGTTCCTGCGGCCGCAGGTGATTTCTTCCGGTCCGGCGTTCCTGTTGCTGCTGCGTCTCCCGCATCCTCCGCGGCGGTTGCCGCCCTTGCGCCTTCTGCCGACGGACGGGCCGCTGAGATTCTCGAAAATCTGGCTGCGGGATTCCGTGCGCTGGGCGCTTACGGAGTGACGTTCGAGGTCAGTTCGGACGAATACACCACCCGCGGCCGTTATGCCGTCGAGGGTGAAAACTACTATATCGCGGTGGGGGAGGCGGAGGTCTACTGCGACGGCAAAATCCGCTACGAGATCGACAACCGCCGCCGCGAAGTGACCATCGACGACGTGGATACTTCAAGCCGTAATCTGCTCAGCAACCCCGCCCATGCCTTCGACTTCATCGGCACCCAGTATGCCCCCTCGCTGGTGAGCGACGCGGGCGGCCGGGCCGTCGTGCGGCTGACCCCGACTTCGGCGGACGCCTCGCCCGCCGGGGAGATTCTCGTTACGGTCGATACCGCCGCGATGCGCCCCGAATCGCTCCGCTACGATTACGACGGCGAGCAGGTCGGCATTGCCGTTCTCGGCGTCGCGCCGCTCGACACACCGCTCAAAGCCTTCTCCAAAGGGGACTACAAAGGTTACGAATTTATCGACTTCCGCTGATACGCTTGCGCTGATACGCCTGCACGGATATACTCCGGCGGATACACTTCGTGGATACGAACGGCGTGCGTATGTGACGGCTCATGCCCCGGATTGCGCGCCGGGCTGCCGCGTCCCTGCTGCCGCGGGAATTTCCTGCCGCTTATTTCCGGTTGAGGTACCAGTACAGCCCGCCCACGAAGAGACCGCCGCCCACGATGTTGCCGAGCGTGGCCGGAACCAGATTGCCGGCGAACAGCTCCGCCGCCGATACCGGTGCGCCGAGCAGCATGCCCAGCGGGATGAAGAACATATTGGCGATGCAGTGTTCGTAGCCGATCACCACGAAGCACATGATCGGAAAAAACAGCCCTATCATACGTCCCGGCACGTCGTTGGCGCTCATTCCGAGCCATACGGCCAGACATACCAGCCAGTTGGCGCCCACGCCGCGCAGGAAAACCGTGCCCCACGGCAGCGATACCTTCGCCTGCGCAATATTGCAGGCCGCTTCCCGCCACATTTCCGACGACAGCACGCCGGGCAGAACCACCAGAAAATAGGTGAAGAAGAGCGCCCCTGCGAAATTTCCCAGCCACACGAGCGTCCAGTTGCGCGCTACTTTGCCCCAGCCGTACCGGCGGCCGAGCGCCCCCGGCATCAGCACGGCGTTGTTGCCCGTGAACAGCTCGGCTCCGGTGAATACCACCAGTATAAGCCCCAGCGGGAATACCGCGCCCGACAGCAGACGCTGGAATCCGGGCGCTTCGGCCGCTCCGGGAAATCCGAATCCCGCCATCAGCGAGAACAGGCCGCCTATGGCGATGTATGCGCCGGCCAGAAATGCGAGTATGAGGGTCTTGCCGGCCGTATTTTGCAGTTTGTCCGCCGCGGAGCTTCCGGCCAGCGCGAGGACCTCTTTGGGGGTATTGATTCGGGTCATAAAATTCGGGTCGAAGCCGCAAAGGTAAAAAATCCTCCCGAAACGGCAAAAAAGCGGGGCGTGCTTCCCGGAAATCGTTTTTCCCGACTTTTCCCCTGCGTCTGAAAACGCATCTGCCCCCACCCGGCCGCGGCCGCCGGCTCTCGCCCGGCTGCAAACAGGCTCGTTTTCTCCCGACACCTCGTCGGGAGATTTTTTTCAGGCCGTCAGATCGGCGGAAAAGGGGCAAAAACGGGGTGTCGGTCCGGAAATCTTGTGCGCCGGCGTCAGATTTATCGCCCTAAAGTTGCTCAGATCGGAAATAAATCGTATTTTTGTTCGTTAAAAGACCGTAATTTCAAGAGACAAGATGCTAACTGAAGAAGAAAAGAATGCCGGTTTGGTAGGACGTATCATTCCTATCAATATCGAAGAGCAGATGAAGTCGGCGTACATCGACTACTCGATGTCGGTCATCGTGTCGCGTGCGCTGCCCGACGTGCGTGACGGACTGAAGCCCGTACACCGCCGTATCCTCTACGATATGAGTGCGGAGCTCAACCTCTACTCCGATAAGCCCACCCGTAAGTCGGCCCGTATCGTCGGCGACGTGCTCGGTAAGTTCCACCCCCACGGCGATAAGTCGGTCTACGACGCCATGGTGCGTCTGGCTCAGGACTGGTCGATGCGTTATCCGCTGGTCGACGGTCAGGGTAACTTCGGTTCGATGGACGGCGACTCGCCTGCGGCCATGCGTTACACCGAGGCCCGCATGAAGAAGATCACCGACGAGGTGATGGCCGACATCGACAAGGAGACCGTGGACTGGACGCTCAACTTCGACGATACGATTCCCGAACCCACGGTGCTTCCCACCAAGATTCCGCTGCTGATCGTCAACGGCGCGAGCGGTATCGCCGTCGGCATGGCCACCAACATGGCCCCGCACAACCTGAGCGAGGTCGTAGACGCCTGCTGCGCCTATATCGACAATCCCGAAATCACGGGCGAGGAGATGCTGCAGTATATCAAGGGTCCTGACTTCCCGACGGGAGGTATCATCTACGGCTACGAGGGTGTCCGCGAGGCGATGCTTACGGGCCGCGGCCGCGTTATGATGCGCGCCAAGACCGATATCGAGCATACTCCCAGCGGCCGCGAGTGCATCGTCATCACCGAGATTCCCTACATGATCAACAAGGCCGAGATGATCAAGAAGATCGCCGACATGATCAACGAGAAGAAGATCGAGGGCATCTCCTATATCAACGACGAATCGGACCGCAACGGCCTTCGCATCATCATCATTCTCAAACACGACGCCGTTGCCAGCGTCGTGCTGAACACGCTTTTCAAGAATACGCCGCTGCAGACTTCGTTTGCAGTGAACAATATCGCGCTGGTGAACGGCCGTCCCCAGATGCTGCCGATGCGCGATCTGGTCAAGCATTTCGTCGATCACCGCCACGACGTGGTGGTGCGCCGTGCGCGCTTCGACCTGAAGAAGGCCGAGGAACGCCTGCATATCGTGCAGGGTCTGCTGATCGCGCAGGACAACATCGACGAGATCGTGCACATCATCCGTTCGTCGCAGACGCCCGACGCCGCCAAGCAGACGATGATCGAGCGCTTCAACCTGAGCGACATTCAGGCTTCCGCCATTATCGAGATGCGCCTGCGCGCCCTGACCGGACTCGAATACGGCAAGCTGATCGCCGAGCGCGACGAACTTACCAAGCAGATCGCCTACCTCAAGGAGGTGCTCGAAAACGTCGGCATGCAGATGCAGATCATCAAGGACGAGCTGCTCGAAATCAAGGAGAAATACGGCGACGAACGCCGCTCGGAGATCGTTTACTCTTCCGAGGAGTTCAACCCCGAAGACTTCTACGCCGACGACGACATGGTCATCACCATTTCGCACATGGGCTATATCAAGCGTACGCCGCTTGCCGAGTACCGCACGCAGAACCGCGGCGGCGTCGGCGCCAAGGGCAGCGCCACCCGCGACGAAGACTTCATCGAACATATCTACGTGGCCTCGATGCACAATACGATGCTCTTCTTCACGGAGAAGGGCCGCTGCTTCTGGCTCAAGGTGTACGAGATTCCGGAAGGCGCCCGCTCTTCGAAGGGCCGTGCCATCCAGAACGTCATCCAGATCGAACCCGACGACAAGGTCCGCGCCTACATCAACGTCAAGCGTCTGAACGACGAGGAGTATGTCAACAACAACTTTATCATCATGTGTACCAAGGACGGTACGATCAAGAAGACCAAACTCGAAGCCTACTCGCGTCCGCGTCAGAACGGCGTGAACGCCATCGTCATCCGCGAGGGCGACCAGCTGATCGAGGCCAAGCTCACCAGCGGTCAGGCCGAGGTGATGATCGCGGCCCGCGACGGCAAGGCCATCCGCTTCAACGAGAGCACGGTGCGTCCTATCGGACGTGTCGGTGCGGGTGTCCGCGGCATCTCGATCGAGGAGAGCGACGAAGTGGTCGGCATGATATGTGTCGAACCCGATTCGAAGCAGGATGTACTGGTGCTGAGTGAGAACGGTTACGGCAAACGTACCGATCTGGACGAATACCGCATCACCAACCGCGGCGGCAAGGGTGTGAAGACGATCAATGTAACGGAGAAAACCGGCAAACTTATCTCCATTCAGGCCGTTACGGACGACAACGACCTGATGATTATCAACCGTTCGGGACTTACCATACGTACGGCAGTGTCGCAGATCCGCCTTGCGGGCCGCGCGACGCAGGGCGTGCGTATCATCAACCTGCGCGAGGGCGACGCCATTGCTTCGGTGATGGCTGTGCCGGCAGCGGGCGATGAAGACGAAGAAGTACAATCCGCAGAGGTCGCTGCAACCGGGAATGACGCCACTCCCGAAGCGGACCGTCCGGCGGAGGAGTAACGAAGAAATGACTTTAAAACATTAAAATTCAATCTGTTATGAAAAAAGTATTTTTGACGGTCCTTGCGGTGGCTCTCGTAGCAGTTACTGCCGTTCAGGCCCAGAAAGTAAACAAGTCGGCGCTTGTATCCAAGATCGAGAAGAGCGACGCCGACATCGCCGATGCGAAGAAGGGCGCCAAGGCTGCGACGTGGATCAACCGCGGCAAAGCCTTCTACGAAGCGGCTATCGAACCGACGAAGAACCTTTTCGTCAATATGGACGCCGCGATGCTCAAGCTGGCCGTCGGCGAACCCGCCTCGACCGAATCGGCGACGCTCGTCAACGTTCCCTACGAGGCTTGGGTCTATCCTTGGTTCACGGCATATATCAAGGACGGCAAGATCGCGACTTGGAGCCAGACGCAGTGGGTGATTGAAGACGCTCCCGCCAAGGCTATCGAAGCCTATAACAAGGCTTACGAAATGGACCCCAAGACGGCCGATAAGGTCAAGGAGGGTCTCAAGCAGATCAGCGACTTCTGCTCGCAGGTGGGCAACACGGGTATCGACACCGGCAATTACGCCGATGCCGCCGACGCCTATGCACTGGCTTTCGAAGCCCAGTCCAGCCCCGCTCACGGCAATCCCGAACCCGCGCTGCTCTACTATGCGGGTTACCTGCGCACGGTGGACGGCGCTGCGAACCCCGCTTCGTTCGTCATCGGTGCCGATTACCTGAACAAGGCGCTCGAACTGGGCTATAACGACGAGGAAGGCAATATCTACTATTACCTTTTCCACTGCTATTACGGCCAGAAGGACGCCGACAAGGCCAATGTCCTGAAAGCCAAGGATGCGCTGGTCGCCGGTATCAAGAAGTTCCCGAAGAACGAGCGTATTCTCGACGGTCTGGTGCAGCTCTATACCAATCCTGAGGATTCGGTGGGCGACCCCGCCGACTTGGTGGCGCTGATCGACGCGGCTATCGAGAGCAATCCGGAGAATGTGGACCTCTGGTTCGGCCGCGGCCGTATCTTCTTCGCGCTGAAGCAGTACGACGAAAGCATCGCATCGTTCCGGAAGGTCGTCGAACTGAAACCCGACCTCTTCGAAGGCAACTACTATCTGGGCGTGTTCTACACGATCAAGGCCGACGAGATGAACAAGGTGATGAACGAGAAGCAGTACAGCAGTCAGGCCGCTTACGATGCCGACCTGAAAGCCGCCAATGCGGTCTATATGGAGGCTATTCCGTGGTTCGAGAAGGCCCACGAGCTGAAAGCCGACGACTTCAATACGCTCGACATGCTCAAGCAGCTCTGCTTCCGTCTGCGCGACGAACCCGGCATTCAGGAGAAGTACGACAAATACTTCCCGCTCTGGAAAGCCGCCAAGGGCGAATAACCGCCGCATAACGGGCGGGACAGCCCGCCGGCAATATAGAACCACCCGACTCGCAGGAGCCGGGTGGTTTTTGTTTGCGCTCTTTTGTCCGGCGCTTTATTCGATGCTATGTCCGGTGCGCACTCCGAATAAGGAATAGCCCCCGAACTTAATTCGGGGGCTATTCCTTCTCCAGCTCCATCTGCCGCAGTATTCCCCGCCGGTCGAGGATAAAACGCTTCATCAGCCGGAAGTGGGAGGTCTCCTCCAGTTCGGTCGGTTCCAGTCCGCGGTCCGTGATTTCGTATATCTCGGCGCCGGGGTAGGACATGACGATCGGCGAGTGGGTACTGATGATGAACTGCGACCCCTGCTCGGCCAGCTGCTTCATCCGGCACAGCATGTACATCTGGCGCGAGGGGGACAGTGCGGCTTCCGGCTCGTCGAAAATATAAAGTCCGTGTCCGAAGAGCCGGTGTCCGAGCAGCGCCAGAAAACTTTCGCCGTGCGACTGCTGGTGCAGCGACTTGTCGCCGTAATATTTCAGTACGCCGTCGGCGACGTTTTCGATTTCCGTCGCCACGTTGTAGAAACTCTCCGCCCGCAGGAAATAGCCGTCGCGCGGCTGGAGACCGCGTCCCAGAACGATATGTTCGTAAAGGCCCGAATGGCTGGCGCGCGTCGCGAACCGGAAGTTCTTGGACCCTCCTTCGGGATTGAATCCCGCTTTGACGGCTATGGCTTCGAGCAGCGTCGATTTCCCCATGCCGTTCTCGCCCATGATGAACGTCACGGGCCTGCGGAATTCCAGCCGCCGGAAGTTGGCCAGCGCCGGAACGGTGTACGGATAGGTCTGCGGCGTTTCGTCCTCCTCTTTCAGGCGGACGTATTTGATGTAGAGCGAATCAGGAGTCAGTTCCATGGCGGTCAGACTGTCGCTTTCACATAGATCGACCGCAGGCGGTGCGTCATGAAGTATTGGAGCACCCCGCGCAGGAACATGTAGAGCGTGAACGCCAGCCAGAGCGCGTTGTTGCCGATTATCGCGTAGCCGACGTAGAAGATGCCGAAGTAGGCCGCCGTGGCCCAGAACATCGAGTTGCGCATGACGCGCGTCTCGGTTGCTCCGACCATGATGCCGTCCATGATGAAGGGCATGGCGCTGGCGACCGGAATCAGGATGATCCATACGATATACTCTCCCGCCAGCTCCACGATCGTCGCGGCATTGGGCGCCGTGCTGTCCACGAACAGCCCCACCAGTTCGCGCCACCAGCCGATATAGATGCCGACGAACAGCACCGACACGGCGGTGCCCCACGCGATGCAGCGGCGCAGGCAGTCGCGCAGCGCCCCTTCGTCGCGCGCGCCGATGAATCGGCCCGTCAGGGCTTCGGCGGCGTATGCGAATCCGTCGTTCATGTACGAGAAGAGCGTGAAGAGCTGCAGCAGCAGCGTATTCACGGCCAGCAGCGCCGCGTTGTCCATGCGTGCCGAGGCCCCCGTGAAAAAGGTGTACACCACCACGATGCAGAACGTGCGCAGCATGATGTCGCGGTTTACGATGAAGAAGGTCTTGAGCGGTTTCAGGTTCACCACCTCCGCCCAGTCGATTCCGGTCAGTATCCTGCGGTAGCATGCGAAGAGCAGCAGGGCGGAGAGGGCCACGCCCGTCCACTGCGCGATAACCGAGGCGTAGGCGATGCCGACGATCCCCATGTCCAGTCCGAATGCGAACCAGAGGCTGCACAGCACATGGACCACGTTGACCGTGATGGCCGTGAACATCGGTATCAGCGCGTTCTGCATTCCCGTAAACCAGCCGTTGAAGCCGAACAGCAGAATCCCCGCCGGCACGGCCCAGATGCGGGCGTAGAAGTACTCGCGCGTCATGTCGTTGCCGTTGAGTCCCCACAGGGCCAGCTCGCCCAGCGGGTATTGCAGCAGCAACATCAGCAGGCCCATTCCTCCGGCCACGAGCAGCGCCCGGACCTGCATGTTGGTGCATTCGCGGAAGTTGCCCGCGCCGAACGCCTGCGCCGTCAGTCCGCTGGTCCCCATGCGCACGAACGAGCAGTTCCAGTAGATGAAGTTGAAGATCGACACGCCGATGGCCAGCGCGCCGATCGTCGCGGCCGTATCCGAACCCCAGTGCCCGGCGATCGCCGTCGAGACGATGCCCATGAGCGGCACGGTGATGTTCGAGACGATATTGGGGAGCGCAATGCGCAGTATTTCACGGTTCATGTTCATGGAAAGCGACGGGGGAAATACCCGGCAAACGGCGCCGGGCGTTGTTTATGGATGCAAAGATAACGCAAAAGCGGCGAATTTGTAACGGCCTGCGGCTTTTATCTCCGAATCGGGCACGCAATATGCTTTTATCCGGAAAATTCGATTAACTTTGCCGCGTAAACATTCAAACTGATTATGAAAGACTTTAAAAACGACTCGACCTCGGTGCTTACGCGTTTCGGACGCGACAAGCGTCAGCGTACCGTGACCGCTACGGCGGAGCGTGTCGAGCGTCGCCCGCGTTTGCAGCGTGATGCTGCCGATTCGGAGCAGCCGTCCGATGACCGCAAGCCCGTCAAGCGGGCGTCGTACAACCCCCACTTTACGGAGGACAACCGTCCTGCATTCGACAAACCGCGCCGCAGTTTCGGCGACGAACGGCAGGGCGATCGCGCCCGTTCGGACGAACGTTACCGCGACGGCGACAAACCGCGCCGCTCGTTCGGCGATAAGCCCCGCGGCGAAAAAACCGCCTACGGCGACAACCGGGGTCCCAAGAAATTCGGCGACCGCAAGTTCGGCGACAAACCCTACGGAGAGCGCAAATCCGGCGACAAGCCCGCCGGTGACCGCAGGTTCGGCGACAAACCCTACGGCGACCGCAAGTTCGGCGACAAACCCTACGGAGAGCGTAAATCCGGCGACAAGCCCGCCGGCGACCGTCGGTTCACGGACAAAAAGTCCGGTGATCGTAGGTTCGGCGACAAACCCTATAAGCCCGGATTCCGGAAGCACGACGACAAGCCGGCTTCCTATCCGAAGTTCACACCCGAAAAGCAGATCGGCGAAATGCGCCTGAACCGCTTTCTGGCCCAGTCGGGACTCTGCTCGCGCCGCGAGGCCGACGATTTCATCACGGCGGGTCTGGTGACCGTCAACGGTCAGATCGTCACCCAGCTGGGCACCAAGGTGCTGCCCACCGACGAGGTGAAATTCAACGACAGCCGTGTGCAGGGCGAAAAGAAGGTCTATCTTGTGCTCAACAAGCCCAAGGGCTATGTGACTTCGCTCGACGATCCGCATGCGGGCAAAACCGTCATGGAGCTGGTGCAGGGCGCCTGCACGGAACGCATCTACCCGGTGGGGCGTCTCGACAAGAACAGCCTCGGACTGCTGCTGTTCACCAACGACGGCGATTTGACCAAGCAGCTCACGCATCCGGCCTTCCGGAAGAAGAAAATCTATCAGGTGTCGCTCGACAAACCCCTGACGCGCGCCGACATGGACCGCATCGCCGAGGGCATTACGCTCGAAGACGGTGAGATTTTCGCCGACGAGATCTCCTATGTCAAGGACAACAAGCAGGAGGTCGGCATCGAGATCCATTCGGGCCGCAACCGCATCGTGCGCCGTATTTTCGAGTTCCTCGGCTATACCGTCACCAAGCTCGACCGCGTCTACTATGCGGGTCTGACGAAAAAGAACCTCAAGCGCGGTGCATGGCGTTTCCTCTCCCGCGAGGAGGTCGAACGGCTCAAGTCCGGCCAGTACGAATAACGGAAAAGGGTGATTCGCAAGAATCACCCTTTTTCATTCAATGCGTGTCCCGGTACCAGCTCGTCTGCTTGTTCTCCTCGACGTATTTGTCCGACGGTTCGCTGAACGACACTCCCGAATAGTAGGCGACGGGGTTCATCCGGCCGTTGTACGCCGAGTAGAATCCCGGTGTGCTGAGCCGCGCGGCTTTGGGAAACGCCTTGTCCAGCTGCGCTTTGAAATCCTCTTTCAGCCCCGCGTCGCCGCAGGCCAGTTCGACCCAGTGGCCCAGATCGTAGAATATGTGCGAAGACATTCCCTCGTAGCTTTGCAGCTCCTCGGCATAAGACTTTTTCGACGCTGCGTTGATGCGCCGCATGACCTCCTTCATGCCCTCCATTTCAGACATCACGGCCAGCGAAATGCAGCCCGATTGGGTCGTCGCGTCGTTCATGTAGAAGTTCCAGAACGCTTCGCACACCTTTGTCAGATCGCGGGTTTTGCCGCCGTCGGTGAAGAACCACGGCATCGCCCGCTCGTAGGGGAATCCCTCTCCCATGATTTCGCAGGGCGCGGCAATCACGTAGTCCGTGCATTCGCGCAGGTCGTAAAGCGTCTCGATATTGGCCATGAAGCAGGCGTCGAAAAGCAGGTAGTCGGTCCTGTAATTCTGGGCCTTGACCGCCGCCGCGAAGTCCGTAATGTCGATCGACCGCCCCGTGTCGCCGAACGAACGGGTCGTCAGCGCCCCCGGCGCCGGGGTCCATAAATCCTCCAGCTCCTTCGACATCCGGGCCGAGTAGCTGAGCGCTCCCTGATTCGCGGGCACCCACGCCTTGCCGTGACAGCCGACGATGATCCCGTAATGCTGCGCCGGGGCGAGCGCCTCCACGTCGGCCAGCATGCGCTGTATGCATGCGGGATCGGCCGCCGCGAAATCGTCGTAGGTTTTCAGCAGCGCGAATGCGGCCGCCTGCTTTTCGGCGTTGAAATACGCCTCGTACATTTCGGCCTGCGAGTGCGCATTGGGCTGATAGCAGACCAATACGCGGCCGTCGCCCGGAACGTTCGCATCGACGGCTTTCAGGACGCCGTCGATATTCTGCTTGTAGAATTTCAGCAAATCCCGTCCCGGCATGTAGAGCAGCATGGTCTGCGTCGCCGTCGCCGGACTCTGCGACACGGTGACGCTGCACTGCGCGCCTCCTGCGTTCAGAGTCAGCGCGACCGTCCCCAGCTTGACGCGGCTGCGGCCCGGATTCCCGTCCGACGCCGTCACCGTTACCGTCGTCTCGCCCCGGCCCCCTGCGGTGGGGGAGATGCCGAATCCGCTGCCCGTGGTGGTCAGCGTCCACGGTCCGGTCGCCGTCACGGTGAACGCCGCTGCCGATCCGGCCGTGCTGCGCAGCACCGCTTCTTCCTGCGAGCTCGTTATTTCCGCCGGCTCCCGCTCCTTTTCGCAGCCGGCGAAAACCGCCAGCGCCAGCAGCAGGGCGAACGTGCGCCGGATTATTTGTACGTACGGGGTTTGAGGTTGTTGAACTGCCATGTGCGGTCGCGTTTATAGGTATAACCTTCGGGTTTGTTCCAGTATATGCGTCCGAAGTCGTAGTAGAGTCCCTTGCGCTTCTTGCCCTCCACCGTGTAGGGTACGGTCAGCGGGATGAACTCCACCGTTCGGCTGATGATGCGGCTCTTGTCGTACGAAAGCCCTTCGGTGGCCATCACGTCGAGCGCGTGGTCGAACATCAGGATATGGCGCGGCGTTTTCTGCGTCAGCGCGTCTCCCGACTCCCGGATCGCCCGGATGACGCCCTGCATCCGGTTGTAGTACATCTTTTCCTGCAGTTTGTTGCCCAGCGCGCCGTGGGCGTAGGCCATCAGGTTGAGGATCTTGGGGCTGAACGGATCGCGGGCCAGCGCATCTTCGCCCGTGTAGAGCATCGCTTCGAGCGTCTCGACGGCCGGTTTGTCGGGATCGAGTCCCGAAGCCATCAACAGCAGCTTGTCCAGATCGGGATTCGAGTCCAGCGGTTTGTAGCTCTCCTGATAGGCGTAGCCGTAATAGAGGTAGTGGTAATCCTCGTCGGTCAGCGTTTCGTCGCCGGCGTTGTAGCGCATCATCAGCGACGGATAGTAGAACGGCGACTCGGCGTCCATCGTCTTGTTCTGAATATCCTCCTCGTCGGGAACCTTCGCCGCGGCCAGCGCCGGAAGCAGAAGCAGTAACAGCAGTAAGTTTTTCATATCCGTGTTTTAGTCCGTATTTTAGACACTAACGCGGAATCAGCGCAAATCGTATTCCGCAATCAGCCGGCTGAACTTTTCGCGCAGCGCCTGCGAACCCTCGACCAGCGGCAGCCGCATCGTGGGGCCGATTTTGCCCATCACCGAGAGCGCGCATTTCGCACCCACGGGATTCCCCTCCTCGAAGAGCGCGTGCACCGCTTCGTCGAGCGCCCTGTACTCCTCTTCGGCGCGGTCGAAATCGCCCTGCTTGGCATGACCGACGCATTGCATGAAACGTTTGGGAAATACGTTCGCCGCCACCGAAATCACGCCTTCGCCGCCGCGGCGCATCAGGTCGAGCGTCATGCCGTCGTCGCCCGACAGCACCAGAAACCCTTCGGGGCGGTTGTCGAGGATGCGCTGCATCTGCTCGATGTCGCCCGACGCCTCCTTGATGCCGATGACGTTTTTCATGTCGCGCGCCAGCCGCAGCGTGGTCTCGGCGGTCATGTTCACGCCCGACCGACCCGGTATGTTGTAGAGTATCACGGGCAGGGGCGAATGCTCCGATACGGTGCGGAAATGCTGGTAAAGTCCCTCCTGCGAGGGTTTGTTGTAATAGGGCGTCACGCTCAGGATGGCGTCCGCGCCCCGCAGGTCGAATTCGCGGAGCTGGTCCAGCACCTCCGACGTCGAGTTTCCGCCGCAGCCCATCACCAGCGGCACGCGGCCTGCGATATGGTTGGTGATGAACATGGCGATCACCGCGCGTTCGGGCATGTAGAGCGTCGGGGTTTCGGCCGTGGTGCCGAGCGCCACGATGTAATCCACGCCGCCCTCTATTACGTAGTCTATCATGCGCGCCAATGCCTGATAATCGACGCGTCCGTCCGATGTGAAGGGGGTTATCATCGCGACCCCCACGCCTGTCAGTTTCTCTCTTATCATCGTATTCCGGTTTTGTTCGTAGTTTCTTTTTCGACGGCTGTCTTCCGCGATCCGGCGCTTACGCCGTTCCCGCCGCCGCGTTTCCTGCTTCTGCTGTTGTGTTTCCTGCTTCTGCCGCCGCGTCTTCGTTTGCCGCCCTGCGTTTTAGCCTTCTTTCGGCATTGCGTCTTCTGCCTTCACTGCCGTGTTTCCATTTCCGCCGCCGCGGCGTCTTCTGTTCCCGCCGTTGTCGTCTCTTCCGTTCCCGCTGCCGTTTCTTCGTACCGGCGGGGACGGCCTATCCGGTTGCGCCTGCCGCTAAAACAGCTCCGGCTCGGCCGCATCCTTGTGCGCCGCGCCCCCTTCCGCGCCCCCTTCCGTCCGCTTTTCCGCCGCATTTGCGGCGGGTATTTCGTCGCTGCCGATCATGGCGATAAAATCCTCTTCGGAGATGATCTTCACGCCCAGCTTCTCGGCTTTCTTGAGCTTCGCCGGACCCATATTCTCGCCTGCCACGATGTAATCGACGTTCGCCGACACGGCCGCGAGGTTCCTGCCGCCGTGTATTTCGATCAGCTCTTTCAGCTCGTCGCGGCTGTGGTTCGAGAATTTGCCCGATATCACGAAACTCTTTCCCGCGAGCGACTCCGACGCCAGCTCGCGCGCTTCGGCTTCGAACTTCACGCCCGCGTCGCGCAGGCGGCGGATGATGGCGAGGTTCTTCTCGTCGGCGAAGTATTCGATGATCGCGTCGGCGATGCGTCCGCCCACTTCGTCGGCTTCGGTCAACTCCTCGCGCGTGGCTTTCATCACCGCGTCGAGCGACCGGAAGTGTTCCGCGAGGTATTTGGCCGTGGTTTCGCCCACGAAGCGGATTCCCAGCCCGAACAGCACGCGCCTGAAGGGCACTTCGACCGATCCCCGGATGCTCCGGATGATGTTGTCGGCCGACTTTTCGCCCAGCCGCGGCAGACACGCCAGCTGCGGAGCCTGCAGGTCGTACAGGTCGGCCACGTCGCGCACCAGCCCGTTTTCGTAAAGCAGCTCGACGGTCTCTTCGCCCAGCCCCTCGATGTCCATCGCCTTG